>Ga0307513_10005342_pt1 | contig 16989 bp, 25 predicted proteins | sample 15_EM_MG_FD_202174 | JGI IMG/M metagenome (GOLD analysis project Ga0307513, IMG submission 202174) | Populus trichocarpa ectomycorrhiza microbial communities from riparian zone in the Pacific Northwest, United States - 15_EM | ecosystem: Host-associated > Plants > Roots > Unclassified | place... | reverse complement strand
CCGACCGTGGCACCGCGCGCTACAGTGGTGAACAAAGCAAACTGATCTAGGTGTTTTTTGAGCGCCGCTGCAAAAGGCTGACCGGAACAAGTCAGTCTCAGTGTCCTCACATGAGCGCTGTCTCCGAGGTGCCACTCGGCCGACCCATCCATGCCCAAATACGAAGTACGTACCTTAATACCCCATGCTGGGACCAAATCTGATTTTGTATAGACCACTATCCTTTCTGCGGGTGCAACTCCACACTCCTTCTGCCATTTCTTGATTTCATCTTCAAATGCCGTATTGATTGAACTTAATGGCATTCTGGCGTCTCGCGCTTCGAGTACGACGTGAGCACTTTTGAGAGTCACCGGCAGTGTCTTTGCGAAGGTCGCCATGTGCCCCGGGTACCACGACGACACCGGAGGAAGCGCAGGCTTCATTTTCTCGTTGACGATGGCCGAGACCAAGTTTTGCTGGGACCTCGTCAACAACCTCGATGCTCAAACAAGAAAGTGCTAGAAAGGTTCAAGCTCCAGCTCTGAACATCTCGTTTTTTCTGCATACATTTTGCTTCATTTCCGTTGAGAACCCTGATCGGGTGCCAATAAAAATTCGCTGACCCCTTTCAACCGATCACCAACACACTCTATGCCATGTAGCCACCCAAATGGAGAGATAGACGTTCCGTCCCACGCCGCTCCCTTCTTTGTAGATCTCTCTGTAGAGTGCTGTTATTGTACGACCGCACATGCACTCAGGTTTTCTCAGCAACCCTTAATCGCCTCTCTTCATTGCACACTGCTTGGATTGTGCACAATTTCAAATTTTGAGCATCTGGTCCAAGACATCCTAATTGGGTTGTTGGTACATGACCTCCTGACTCTCTCCTTGAGGCGATGCCTCAATGAATTGGAAGCATCGCTCTGCACGGTATCTTATTCACCAGTCCTACTCTAATCAGCGAATCAGGAGAGACTAGTATTGAAATGTAGGATTAGAATGACTGTGTTCTGCTGGGTGAGTCCGTCCACCTTAAGACTCCATCGTCTGCCATACCCACCGATGGGGTTGTTGTACAGGTGACAAGTCATATCGCCAAGGTTTCCGTGATTCTGCGCGTCCTAGCAGAGGGCGTACCCGGAAATTTTGTTGTGATATGTAGCACCACTATGTACAGATAGTAACCTTTCTATTATTTATTTTATGGTACATTTCAAAAACTGGAAACGGTAGGCGGGCTACCTCACCAGATCCGCGGAACGGATCTAGAGCAATGTGGCCATTTATTCGGGTTCCATTGGGTCTGATTTCATGACCGAAGCAGCTATCAAAAGCTACTCCTCATTGAATCATCGGATCCAGTAAAAACGTTGAACCCGCAGGTGGCCACCCGACAAGGAGTTCCAACATCCTTTTTGTAGACGATTGAATGGGGTATTCCCACGCTTTTCCATACCTTCGCATACACCGGCCCTTGGCTCGGGCTTCGCGTCGCTCGGCCTCAGTACTCGGGCTGTGAATGGTCTGTTGATGTGACCGAAACTCACCTACGCTATCCAGGCACGTACCACGATCCGCGCAGGTAGTCGCCGATAAACCGGTCACCGCCTCTGCACGGACCTACGGCATACCCCCCGGGACGCAAATTCCGGTGGTTACGTGTATGGGAGATTGAGGCCCTTCATTCAGCTTCACAGACAGGGACGGGAGAACTTCCGCGCTGATCGCAATCTTAATCAGTGCAGTGGCATTGCAAGGTCTTATGCATAGGGAGAACACAAGAGGGCTCTATCATTCTCTTGTCCTCGGGCAAGTTGCGACCACAGGTTTAGCGGGGGATATACCACCTCCCCTCGCAAAAGCCACCGGTAGCATACCGTGTGGCGGGATTTCGGCAGTGAAACCATACATCAACCTCAACACGCACTGTCACACTCGCTTTTTACTCAACTTATCGTAAGTCTGCTTCCGCCACTGACTCTTCGAGCCACTCTTTCACCATCAGCGACATTAACACACGCCACATGTCTCCGATACTCTACCTAGGGTCTGTATCCCTTTACACCAGCCCATATGTGCGATATTGGCATTAGTATTTCCTACTGGAATCAACAAAATGCGTGCATGTCCTATCGTTATATCGCCTAGCGTAAAATGGACCAGAAACATCGGTTTCTCTTCGGGTCACCCAAGAATCTCGCAAAACGCGCGTAGGTCGACGTATTCACGAGATCGTACCCGAACACACAATCAGTATTCAGGCATTACGGTCAGACACGATCCTTACCGCCGGTAAAACGACCATGAAAGAGACCCAAGCAAAGGGAGAAAGCAGCGAGAGCTGATGTATAACGTCTAGTCTTCGCCCGTGACATATTCAATGCTGACGGAATGGGTGGAGACAGGTATGCTCCGAACCTTTATATCTACCCGCTTCAATGCTGATGTAGTGTCAACGAGTCCCTGCGATGACTCATTAAGGAACGAAATTTGGATTTTGTATATACTTCAGGTATGCCCGCCCGTGCGTAAGTTGTTCACTGTGGTATTGGTTGGAGTCTCTATCATTCACTGACCTCCTCAGCGATTATTTTTACGCAATGTGATCGAATCGTGGCACCGCCAAGACATTCTCGCACGCCTCACACTAGACTCTGCCTCTGAATTTCTCTTCGGGAAGGGTACCCGGGACACTTTCCGATCAAAGGGAAGGCGATAAAGGTAGTGCTACCATAGTTTGGCGGATTCACCTGCGGTAAAGACTCAATATGCTAAACTGTGGCTTCTCCCTAATATAGGAGTGACCGGGTCTTCTCAGCTTTCGGGGCTGCCCAGGGCCAGCCTTCTTCCACAATGCGAGAGGCATGATCTAGCCAGTTTTCGAGCTTTCCAAGACAAATCGCAGCGTACAAGAAGTTTGTAAGCGATTTGCTATCATAGATGCGAGGACGGAGAAACTCAAGGGGGAAAACGCAGACCTAGAAACCCTGGAAGATAGGACACTCCCCGAAGAACTAGTCAGAATGATTGGAGGTACTCCCGTCTACACAATTCTGAGACATAGTTGATTTGGATTGACACTTAAGGATGACCACGAAGTTGTTCGGTCTCGATCCCGTTGGCCGGACGATGCGTCAAGATCAGTATCTGTATCATCCCAGCAAGAGGGATCCTGATAAATTTGGTCAGGGGCGCCACTGCTGGTTTCACGCTGCACTAATTTACCCACGTATGTACAGTGTCTCCCCCGGCGGCCGCACTGACCACGTCGAAAGATGTTGCTCAGAAACCTAGAAGAGATCTTGCCGTTCATCACCTTACGGCCACCATTAAGACAATCAAGTATCATATGTCCGACACTGGCCACCTTCTATGATATTAGCTTATAATTGTGACCCGTGCGAGCTGTGCTGGATAAGGTTACGAAGGTCAGCAAAGGTGGTGTTTATGCCAAGTAAACCAATTCAAGATAGAAGAGGGAAGGGTCGCAAGTGCAACCAAGATTTTGACCCTTCCCACAACTATCCAAAGACAGACACCTTTTTTTTGGTTCCACCGAATACCGAGATGTCGATGTCCTACAGGCCAGTTCTCTGACATGTCTCAAGTAAGCACTAATTTCCCTTCGTCCAATACTCTGGTCATGCAACGCAACCTGGCCCTGGCACTCACTCAAGCCCGAGCAGCGGGTGGATCCTACCAACACCGCCTCGTGCCATCAAAACTGCCAATGATACTCTTCAATTCAGGACTTCGCACCTGCCTAGGACAAGCTCCCGCCTATAACGAAGCGTCTTTCATCCGTAGTCCTCGATTCAAGCTCACACATACTTCTGAGTACAGACCTGAAGATAACAGGCCTGAAATCACGTCAGAGGTGAACTGCGGAGGATCAGGGTCGAAGAGGTGTGACCGCTTCGCAGCTGACGATGTTCATCAAAGACAGGCTGTATACGGGTGAATGTGGAGAAGCATGCAGGAGGCAGTGAGGGTATCACGACTTGACCATGGGGTATGGACTAATGTTATAGGGGATAGTCCCTGCCTTGCATTTCCACGTATTTTTTATGATCCTTTATTCGAGAGATAACACCTCAGCTGCATAACAACACGTATCCACGCTCTGTATTTATAGTTCTTCTGCTTTATGGATGCCCTCCGTCCTCGTTCTGAGCCACTCCTCCGTTTTGTCAACTCTAACTACCTTGAACACTCGGGTCAGATGTGACTCAACCGTAATTAGGTGCATAATCCCATCTGTTGTGGTCCCAAACTTATTGCCCCAGCTCCCTGTTGATGGGTCCTTGGCCCAAAGGTCATAGAAGTTATAGGTCTCCTTCGCAGCAGGGCGCTAATAGGGAGTGAACATGAAGCTACATTGGCCCCTCAGGGATGTGTAATGTACGCACGTAATCGATGAAGACATCGCTCAGCAGGAGGTCAATCGCACTGCCTTCGGGGGTGGTATTAAGAAGAGCGACCACGGTTGATCTTCGCGAATGGAATAACCGTAAGAGAGAATAACTTTGGTATGAAGAGAAGCGTGGTACTGACCCGTCCGCGAGCGATCCTACCCAGAGTTGCAAGTCACCTCCAGCCTCCTGTGGTTTTTTCCATATTCTGGTCGCAGGTTGTCCTAGACGATCTTGATTTACCGCAATGATGGCAGTGTTGCTGATAATTTCCATCGTCTCGTTATCCTGCAGAATTATGGTTAATTTCCCTTGATAAACTGGTATAACATTTAAGAATCATTCGGCGCTCACAATATTCTCTAAGTTGTTCCCCAAAATAAGAGGGCTCTTCACTACTGCCCACATCGAGAAGTGTGTAATGTACTCGTTTTTGGTCATCCCGCCGTTGCCAACCTCAAGCATATCCAAATCATTCCATTGGCCGGGACCCGCCTTTTGTCCGACAGGTGCCAGGAAATCGATGATACGAGTAACCGCGCAGTCTATGTCCACAAGTCAGAATCACGGAGAGGCAATGAAATGGGGTATTAAGAAATAAAGGGGAAATAAATTTTTAACGCACGGTATCCAGCGAGCTTGCAATCGATCATGGATGTACAGGGGCAGCGATCATCGTATCGATTGAATTCCTATGTCCAAGAAGTGAGTCAGAACCACGGGACAAGAAGCGAAGATGAGCCCATACATCCATGATATCACCCGAGATCCTCCAGGCGTGTGCAATTGTCTGTCAGAGACAAATCAATCTTTCACCCAGTGATTTCATGAAAGCACTGACTTGTGCCCAATTCCAAGGCCCATCCTCTCCCCAATTGCATATCGCGTACACTATATCCCTGCCTGTAGATTGGAGTGCCCTTGACATATTCGCATAGCGATCGTACGAAATAAGGTTGTACCCAGCACGGCCCTCATTGTAGCAATTATCGTACTCTGTCGAAACATGTTTTACCTGTCATCATCAAGTAGTAGGCTATGCCTATGCAGACGCACTCAAGTAATCCACACCCCATTCTGCGTACGTCCGCGCGTCAATCACCTCATGATCAAGGGAGCCGAATTGTTTGCCGCACGTCATTGTACCAGCAGAGGAATAGATGCCGAATTTAAGGCCAAGTGCATGCACAGCATCTGCAAGGTGCTTGATTCCCTTGCTGAACCTTGTGGGGTCGGCCACGGGGGCGCCGGTGTTAGGGTCGCGTTTTGGAGCGTGCCAGCCTAGAGCGAAGGAGGTGTTTATACGATGCTTTGTTCGTTTCCATACGGCTTACAATCATCCACGATGACATCTGAAGCGAGGGAAGTTAGATAAATTGTCATCCCGAGGCGTAGACCGCGTACATTCGTAGCCAAGGTCACGTAGACCAGTGGATACCAGAGCATTTGCTGCAGTGAGAATGGTGTCTTCGTTGATATTACATCCAAAGTGATTCCAACTAGGGAGCAATGAGAGAACGGGAATCGGATGTTCCAGCGAGCTTACGTGTTCTATCATACGGTCAGAGCAACACACAGGCAGTCTAATAGTCGAGACCTACCCAGCCCATAGGTGGTGTCCTTGCCTACATGCCCGAATTTGCTACTCTCAGCCGAATTCACAGACGAAAAAAGCTATTATGCGCACTAGATCATTATCCAAAGCAAAGGAAACAGGGAAAAAAGCTGCGAGGATTGTCACTGCACATGTGGAGAGCATCTTGTGTCGTACCATCGACAAACGTTCGGCCCAAATAGTGAGACATTTGTATTCCAATACCTGGCAGTTTTGGGGGTGCAGGCCAGGGCTGCACTTCTCACTTCTTAAACCACCGGTAGTGAGTCGTACTCCTCCCCTTCGCCAATTGATTGATACAACTCCGCCTGAATCGATTTACCTCATTGCATGCGACGTGTCTTGCTGAACCAAGTCAGCAAATGGGTTAAACGCTTAATGGCACTGAAATGTACGTGTCTGACAAGTCGGCTGACGGGCTCCCTCCTGCGGTTGGTTGGTGGTAGTTGACTGGGCAACGTTTTCGCGGCGCAGTGATACGTGAAGCCGTACACTCCGCGTAGATTATTGCCATGAACACTCGCAAGGTTCACGTTCCCTGGAATATACAGTTTAACGATACCTTGTAGATTCATAGTAGTGATAGATCTCACCACTCTTCTTCATTCGAGGTGATTTTAATGTCAGCTCTGCAGCCTGATTTAAATCGCAAGCAACCATATCCAATACCATGGCTAGATCAGAGAGCAGAAGAAAGCGTACATATACAGGTATATAGTCCATTCACAGAATTGGGGATATCCCAATCCAGAACTCGCAAGCGAATCATTCTATAGTGTGCAAACTTCATTCCGCCAAAATCTTAATGCCACCAGCGCAACCAGGTGTCCAAGTAACAACACCGCGGTCCGTCCGGACCCCACTTCCTCCGGCTGAATCAAGTCCAGCACACCTAATCCAACGAGCCCAACCTGGACAGTTGTCCCGGGCATGACCGGCCAACACACTCGGTTGATGGACACGACCTTGGCGACCAACAACGCGGCCTTGAAGAGCGCGACAAGGTGATCCTTTTCGGGCAGTCGACGTGTCAAGACGAATCTTGAGAGAGAAAGGATCGATTGGGGGATTTGAGTGTTCGGCGGTAGGGTTAAGCGCGGCTTCGGTGGAGGCGGAGTTGGAGGCTCGCTGGCCGGAAGAGCCAATGTCGGTGACAGAGGCGATGGTGGCAGTACGCTTTCAAAATCGGCTGGCGGACTGGCAGAAACCGGTGCGTGTTCAGGACTTTCTGGAGACTGTCGTCGTACGAGAGAGCGCTTATCTACGTCGGGTGAATGAGAGGCATGGTAGGGTTCGAACTATGAAGGACTAAGTCAAGGTCGTTGAAGACGATAAGCGTAGGTAGCCCACCTTTCCTTCTTTGATTGCGTTCAGAACTCGATCAGCACTTGGCCGTATCTTCGAATTGACGTGAAGAAGATTCTCCAGGAGAAGGGGCAGAGCCCTAGGTAGTCCACGTCGTTTGCATTGCCAAATAACCTCTGGAGTAGCCTTGTACCCCTCGTATGTGAGGACATTGCGTTCCATTCCATCCACGTCGGTAGAGTCGACCTCAGGGTATGGCAAGCGGAGGAATATAAGCTTGTGAAGGATCATACCGAGGGACCACATATCAGATTTAGAGTCCACTTGCAGAAGGGATCCAGATAGATCCCGGGCGAGTGACTCGGGAGCAGAGTATTCGACACTTTAGGCACAGTGAGATGAATTACGCTGCAATGTAGAATGTCACGTACGTCCCAGTGTTACCTGAACGGACTCGTGGAGCTTGGAGCATATCCTGAGAAGTACCAAAGTCGGAGAGCATAGCTCTGGGTCTGTAGGATGAATCAGGATGGACTCCTTCTACAGACTTCGAGATATGAAACACACATCAACTCGTCGTCATCCTTGGTCAATAGGACATTCCCAAGTTTCAGGTCCAAGTGAAGGACCGACCGATCGTGCTACACCAAGGATTATCAGGGGAGATGCCAATCCAAGGTTATTTCTACATACTAAGAACGCCAAGCCAGATACGATATCCGCCAACAAACTTCGAATCTCCCCTCCGCTAAGATAATGAATTGCAGAATTCGCCTCCGTCCGAAGCTGGGAATGGTGCTCCTGTGCTACTAGTTCATGTGCCGCCTTTTGTGCTTTCCTGAACTCCCTGATTCGAGCCGATCGAGTTTGCGCTCCAGAGATATCATCGGCATTGCTTGCGCCTGAAGTGTTTTGGAGACCAGGCACCGCTTTTCCGAGTCGAGTGTCGATTAGATCCTCCAAGCTGCCTAGTTCGGCCCATTCCATAAGAACACTGAAGAGCCAAAGGTCAGTCTCCTGTGCGAGACATGGGCACACCGAGGGAGACAAACTGTAGAGTGGGTATAGGTGGGCCAAAGCTTGAGAACTGTGTAGTCTCCAGCCAAGAGTGATGATAGGTGATGATGTTTGGATGGCGAAGCTTTTCGAGCAGCTTGACTTCTCGCAATATTCGCAACAGATAGTCGTGAGAATGACCAACTGCGATCTTCTTAACGGCAACGTATCCTATAGTAGCCTTAGATACCTAAAATCGCCGACAGAACTGGTCTTACCCAAATCGTTTCCATCTAGGACATGCTGAAAGCTTTGTATCAGTAGACTTATCCAAGATTAAGATTTTCAACTCACCTGGCAAAGGTAGACGGTGCCGTTCGCACCCATTCCTGAAAACTGAGCGTCAGTGCAATGGAAGGTCAGGGCAATGGGTATCTCACCGATTCGCCGTTCTTCTCTGAAGAATGCACTAAAGTACCCTTGCGCCATCGAACCCTTATAGAATCCAGGTGGGGCTTCTTCTGACTGGGGGACTCCTCCATTCTGAGGGAGTGGCGGCGGAAAGCTGGACCTCGGATAACTCTCCGTGTTCGCAAGCTCCAACAACTGGAAATAATTCGGAGCACGTCGGGTATGTCTCCTCCCATCATGTAGTTGATCCTCTTCACCCCGGTTGCGCGAGAATAATCGTACGTCGGCTGGAAGGAACTGGGAGCAATATGGGCAGCGTTGGTCTGCGTGGTCGTGACCACGGGAGGTCCTTGATGGTGGAAGAGAGTGTTGAGTAATAGAAAGAGCATGGGAGGTAGGATTATAAAGAACGAGCTGGTCTGAGGCTTCGAGGATGGGACGCCAAGCTGAAGCAGGGACTGCAACTTGGGACACGGAGATGAGAGCCTGCTGAGGAGTTACAGGTACACTAGGAGTCGGCAATTGGGGTGGTGGTGTCGTTGGACGCATGAGGGAGTCGCATGACACGGTTAAAGCTGAGGTCAACGTGCACGGGACCAAGCCGAAGAATGGGTCTGATGGGCTGATGGGTCACAAACGGCTTGATGCATCCTAAGGCATGCATTGAAGCCTCTGATGGACGTTATAGACGAAGTCTCGAGAGGGAGAACGAGAAATTGATGATACACTAGATCGCTACTCGACCAAAGAGCAAACATCGATAGCAGAATATTCTCGGGATGCAAATCAGGTGCAAACTGAGGCAAATGTGCCCAGTATCCGTCACAAGGCGGCGCGGGCCGCCGAAGAGAACAACTAAGGGGGATTCTACACTCCGTCCCATTAAATACCGCGGCCTCTTCCCCTTCCTCTGCCTCTCCCACGATCACCACCACCCCCCCTGCCTCGACCTCTCACACCACGTCCACGGGCGGCGTCATCCTTCTTGCGAGCTTTGGGCTTTGGTGCATCGTCGACCAAAAGGGTGTCCAACGGCAAAGCGTCAGGCAAGATGAAGTAGCGTATATTGTTTCCTCGAATGGAAAGGGAGTCCAAGGGTTGTGGTTCACGGTTCCGAGTTGTGAGTTTTACGGTCTTGAGATGTGTGTTCATTTGCATATCGACACCTTTATAGACAAACCCGTGAATCCATCAAATACAGTCGTCATTGTAGTTCGTGATTGGTAGTTTGTGATCGAGAAGTAGTTTTTGAGGGGTTATCGATGTGCCAAAATGTTAGCGGCTGTCTCGAGATCTGTGCGAATACGGTGATGAAGGTAACACGGTATATACTAACCTGTGATGGTTCCATGTACAATTGAGCTATTCTTGAGCTCAATCGTCACCGTCTCGTTGTTCAATTTCATTAAAAACCTGAAGCGTCCAAAGTACAGGTTTGCGAGGGCGTTACCGTTTGAAATGGTCAGAGTTCGCTGACGTACGAGTATTTCTACGCATACTTACCGTACGAGCTTCATCTCGAGGATTCCTCGCGTCGAACAGGCGAAGGTGGTTCGGGACAAAGTTTGGCTCTCCCATTTATCAGGAATAGAGGTTGACCCTCAACGCGGAGAGCCCAGAGTAGTCTCAGGACGAGTATGATTATCAGCTTCGATTCCAAAACCTACATAACCAGACTTCAAACCACGGTCCGACGAAACCACGACTCTGGCCTTTCTTTTACAACGACTTGGTGTATAGGACATACCAAATCGAGAGATATCCCATTATGGAAAATGAACTAATGCAAGGAAAAGCCAAATGAGGTCTTGTCAGAACAGTCACACTTGATATGAGGGAACGTCCTCCGACGCCCTCGCCCTCGAAGGGAGGTTTAGCAAATGCTTTGGGGAATGTGGTCGTGAACACTGACTTTCAATGTAAATCGATCAAGATATCTCCGTCAAAAGAAATTACACGGATTGATCCACGATGAATTCCTTTCCATCCACACGCGGCACGCTAACCCGCCACCATTGGTATCTTGAAATCGCGGTAGTGGGAGTGTCTCTCCAAATCCGATTCGGGTAACACTGACTGGAATGTCTTAGTCGGGATGCGCGCTCCTCGTCGTGGTCGGTATCTATTGAAAAAATCAAAGACGAAAAGCCGAAGCTTAGACGATAGCCGCTCGTCATCGGACTCGATGCTTCTCATGTAATAGAGAGGTATGGAAGCGAATATTTTGCCTTCAAAGTGGGATATATGCGCCCGGGCAGACCGTGGCGAGATCACGCAACACCATAATGAGCCGACTGCGCTTCCGAAATGACACGGCAAGACCTTGGTGTTCGATGCCCATGAGGGAATTGATGGAATCACAGCACCCATTGCAGGGTGTGCGCACCCTCATCTTTGCAAGCATCGGACCTGATATCAGGTTCAGCAGTTTGGAGTTCTCGCCGGGTTGAATAGCACATAAGCGGTACGATTTTGGTGTCATATATGAGACTTATAACCTAATGCCTGTAGGGCCCTTCCAACGTCGGGAGGTGGATGCAGAACAGAGATGAACCCTCTCATGAAATAACCCGCAGAGCGGATGGAGGAGGGTGTTCTCCATTCACAATTCACCAGACTGGTGTGCTGTTCAAGGGTGCAGATTTTTCAAAACCTCGCTCGGCTGGGGTCGAGACAGGGTCAGTGCTATTGCCCCTTTGGGCCAATCTGATACCAAGGGACGATCTAAATATTCCTCCGGCCAGTAAGCCGGTGGGTAGCCAGCAAATCGTCTTTTACACTGAATTTTACTGTTGATGGGAATATTCTGAATGGAAAGACCTTCGAATGGGAAGACGGCATATATATCCAGAAGGGGTCTATAGCGGGTATTCGCCACAAATATCCGTCATTTACCTCCGAGGACGATCGGTATGGAACGGGTTCATTGAGGGCGACCTCGTCTGGTCCTTGAAATATGTGTCTTGATCTCAAAATGTACTCAACGTTTCATATCCATTCACAAGGAGAAAGGAACACAGCCGAGAAAGACTGTCTTCGGCTGGCGCACCACAAATACCCAGCGACGCAGTCATTGAAAACCTCATATCTCAGAAAGCTCTACTGTTCCATTGTACTCCGGTTCAACAGTTCCCAACGCGCTTTGACTTGCACTTGAGGCTCCAGGAGGACGAGCAAACCCCATATTGCCCTCATTACCAATGCTCGATGGAACGACGGTTGTCATCATCTCTGTCTGCTTCTGCCATTCTTCGGATGTGGCAACATTTCTCAACGTGAGGAACAGCCGTGTGGTAAGAGTCGCTACGAATGCCCAAAGGAAATTGATGCCAAAATTGAAGTAAGAAACAGGAAGGGCCGCCCACTAAATTAACGTTACTTGAGCGCATAGACGAAAGTGAAACTAATACCACGACTCACGACATAGATGTTGGCAATGCGAGTGAAGAACATAAGGATATAATAGCTGAAGTTATCGCGATACAGGACTTGGAGCAATGGAGGGATGCACGCATCTCCAAAAAGTTTGGCTTGTCGATACATTTTAACGGCAGTCATCGTGAGGATGAGGAGTTCGAAGAGAAGCACGGTTCCAAATATGCCGGCCCACGAACGATTGTTGGATCCACCCATACAGACGTGAGCCAAGGGGTGGTACTCTAGGGACTCTGAAAGGGAGCAAGTCAATGTCATGTGCCTGGCACAGAGACTGCACATAGATGACGTACTGCGGAGTTGGAAAAAAATGACAGTACCAAATATGAACGAGATAGTATAGGATAAAACAAAAAGGCCTGTTAGGGGATACACGACTCTCCGTTTGTCATCGAATAGGGCGAAGAGACGCAGCATCATGAGAAAGTTGCTTGCTGCGAGGCAGCCTCCTTCGAGAAGTGACCATATGAATGTCCATGCTTCACATCTACAGAATGTCAGGCAAGTGTGAAGAGTAATGGGTTGTACTACGAACTCCTTCAGGAGGTGTATATGTCAGGCCCAAGATCAGGAGTAGTCGATACACTCACCATATGCGAGAGCGGTGGTCTAAAGCCTGCAAGATCTGAAGAAGAACAATTAGAATACTAATGTGCATTGAGGGGCCCATGTCGACCTACGCCAGCTCGTAATTGGTAAGCCAAAGAGAGTTCCGAATCGGACCTAAAAGGGACATCCAGGCCACCATGAGTCAAATTGTAGTCTACATGCTTACTTGGAAGTACAGGAGCTTGACCAATGACCATTTAGCTGGCCAGATGAGTCGGATTTCTTCACCAAAGCAAAGGACCCAGTCGTAAAGAAACATGGCGTATGCAGCGGCTGGTTGTGCGCTATTATTATGTAACGGTTTTATGATACGGTCGATAGGCATACCGGATATAAATCTTGACAATTTCACTGCGTTCATGGTCCTGATCCCAGCGTCGAGCTGCTCCAGAGCATCTGGAGACGGGCCAACCGACTGAGGTAAGGACATATCCATCGTTTAAGCACCCTTGTGCGCGAGGAGGTTGCGGAAATGCGGTTCAGTCCATGGTCCATGGGACTCTTATACTTGCAGGTTGAGTCCTGTGTCTGGTTCGGCCCTGTAGCGCCGGTCATATAGTTTGGAGATAGTCACCGATCTCAATCTGGATTGATATTGTCACACTCGTTTGTAACAACTCGCACTCCGTGTTTCATGGAAACACAAATATCATAGAATACCTGTTTGTGATGCTCACCCACCCTCTATTTCATAGCTGCATAAGATACAACATCCACTGTGAGTGGTTAAGCGCTCTGTACTGTGCGCTCGCTGAGCCTTTTCATTTACGGACCCACGCATACGTCTCGCAGTGTGTTTGTTACATGTGCGACCTGTGCCATTGAAAGTTTGCCTCTTCGACCAGCTCTATGAAAATTACCCAACCAAAATCAGGCACGGTTCCCGGCGCTAAGCCCGGTAGTTTCTGACACAGGCACAGGATTCCCACTCCTGTGCATAGAACTCCATGACACGGCTGGGAATTCCCTGCTGTGATCCTTAGGACTCTAGGGTTGCGAGCGGAATATTACCACAGGTTTCTTGATTCATTGAGTGGCTATGTGAGGCGGGATAGCTGGAGACCGATAAAAGGCCTGGGAAGGAGCGGTCCCTACCATGTTATGGGGATTGTAGATGGGCTACCTATCATACTGAACAATGCCAAATGGGGGGTTCTTGAGAATGAAACGGCTATTGAGTGGTGGATAGAACCGTGGGGCCTTTGGGAGTGTGGTAACCAGAACTCTACAGTAGGTGTACGTGACTTACTTGTCATACATGGTGACACTGAAGGGCTTTTCTATCTCTTCGCTCGGAAAGTCTTCCTTCTTTCTGGGGCTTTGGTGTGAGTATTTCGACAGAAGGGACCCAAAAGGAGGAAGTCACTGACGGGAGATTGGGAACCGTCAATTTTCATTTATTGTTGTGAAGCACCGAGGTACAATCCAATTATTCGGGCTTAGTATTGTGCGACAATAAAAAGAATGAAGGCACAGAACGTATAGATGATGTAGCTAGGAGAAGTAAAGTATATACAAGATCCCTAAGCGCGATTTTGAGACGGGAGAGCATGATATCCGAAGGAGAGGAGAGCAATGAGGAGGTAAATGGCCGTTCGTCAATGTACAAGGCCATGGGAGCGACAGTAAATATCTTATACGTTGAGATACCAAGTCTGTGGAAGAGCGCAGCAAGATAAATGGCTGTTTGTTGCTAGACAGAGTCGCGAGAGAGACAGTAAATATGCCGTCCGTTAGGACCTCGAGCTGTATGCAAAGAATGAAGCCAGGAAGGTGGAATCCCTTGAAAACTAATGCAAATAGGCTCCAGGAAGTCCGCGCGAGTCGACGAGAGTAGCGGTTGGGCGTACCGGACGCCACAAGTAACCGGGGAATGGCCTAGACGAGCTGTAAGACATTTTATTAATATATATATCCTATTTTCCGTGCTAAGATGTAAATCTATGTTACACGTTCAAAGGATCGCGGTGGGTATGTGTGGGGGTTCCCTTCTGCCTTCCGTTACTGACCCACTCTTGCAGAGCCTCTGGCGGTCGGCAGTTGGGTAATGTTGGGTTTGTGATGTGGTGTGGGTGTTACAAACGCATCTATGTGAGTAGGGTGACTAGCACTAGTTACGATCGTTATCATCCATAAGTTCTGTGCTTATATCACTGTAAATGTGTGTGAATCGGCAGGTGGCATTGACGAAATTGAGAGTGCCGGATGATTACTGGATCGGAGGTTGGATGGTGGGTGGTGGGTGGCGTTGGTGAGTAAGGTGAAGGCTTCATTGGAACCTTTTGGGGATGGGTATGCCATTGAACGAGTGGATATCACATTTGCTGTAGGACTTTTTCAAGGAGTTTCTGTTTATTTTTATGTTTGTGGCTGGTCTGCTACAGTCGTCCCATCTTGCTCCGTCGCATTTCAGGACGCTTCCCGGGTTTGCTTCCATCCACCAATGCATGAATTCCTCTGCTGGTTTTAATGGAGTGACATTAGTGCGTTCTGAAAGTTTTTTTTTAGCTGTAAGACATAAAGGGACGGACAGAAAGTAAAAGAAAAAAAGGAAAGAAATTTTTTTTTTTGGGTGTATAGCTACAGGGGTCCTACTTTTTCGGAGGTCTTCCCAATACGATTACCACGCGACTAGAAATAGAAATAGTGAAGCTGTAATTGATCGGAACCTGCGATCGGGGGCTAGCAAGACATCGACAGGCTGGCCTGAGCCTGATAGCAGCCTGTGGCCGCACGGATCGACTCTCAATCCGCTCGATGCGTACTGAATCGAATACTGGTCGTAGGGGGGAGCACTGTAGATTCTAACGCCGGAAATCTGAATGTCGCACAGTGCCACTTTTGTACCCTGGGAACCTGAAGGGAAGCGTCCCTCTGGGTACCCTCTCGTTCGTTGGTACCTCAACTGAGGCTGGATTGCTCCATTTAATGGTTTTAGATTTCAATCACGATCAAATTGAAGAACAGTCACCTATAGTCGAACAACCATACTAGTGCTGCTTCGAATTACAGATGCAATGAGCAAAATAATTGGTTCACGAAGGCCTTCCGAGGATATTTCCTCCGTCTGGTCATCCGGATGGAGGTTTCAAGGCTGTCGTGGTTTGCGAAGGGTACGGACCCAGGCGCGTTTTAGTCTTGGCTAATATACTGAAGAATAAATGCGGGAGGTATTATTGTCAGCATTCGAAATTTGTCATTTAACAACATATACATGGATCCATTCTTCATTTCATGCCTTGACGTGACATATTCTGTACTGTTGAAGCATCGGGGAAATGTTTATTTTCGAGCAAGGATCTAGAATTGTAGTATTTTTCCCCAAAAATGATCCGGGTTGTCGGTTTCACCCTGAAACCGGATCACCTCGAATGCAACAGCATATCTTGGGCACCCATTATGTCACCGAACCCCATAGGGCTCCTTTCCATCCACGCCATATACAGTATACCACCGATCACACGGCGCCGATCGATCGGCGTTACCGTGCATGAAGCATTTCCCTCCTTTCCCCCAACCAAAAAAAAAAAAAGTATACCACCGATGATCCATTCTATCAGTACCGGCAGCGCCATTGTCTCGTCCGGAACCAAACGAATGGCGCTCTCGGGGACCATTGCATTCTGCGCTTCACGTTGATTTCGATACGGATTGAAATCAAAAACAAGAAGGCGCACTGAAAACTCAGCGCCGTTGATACCATGGACCTCCGGGAATAGACCCGCGTTCTTGAGTGCATTTTGATGAATTTGACACGTTCTGTTTGTTCACTCGCCACGATGCGCCAATTGCAGCCATCCAACTCCTTAGAATGTAACCCGAGAGATATACACCCTCACTGCGAAAGGACCCCAATTCTCCCAGGCAATTGATTCAGGATTACTGTCGATAAATGGCTTTGCTACCGCTAGCAGACTACGCACGCCGATAACCAGGAGGAAGTCGGAATCCCCTATAGTTTCTCCCGAGTCGTGTCGTGTGCCGTCAATCACTGCAAACAGGGTGCGCGTGGCCCGTGCAGGATAGGCCTGGGTTTGAGGTTGTAGCGTGGGTGTAGCCGATCTGGGCTACGACGTGTAGAGCATTCGTTATAGCAACGAATTTGTCCCTAATACACTGATAGAAGTACATGTGGTGATTTTCACCATATGTGGTGATTTTTGTGGTGATTTTCACCACAAGTCCAAATCGCCACAAGTACTTGTGGTGGTTATCACCGCA
>Ga0307513_10005341_pt1 | contig 16989 bp, 23 predicted proteins | sample 15_EM_MG_FD_202174 | JGI IMG/M metagenome (GOLD analysis project Ga0307513, IMG submission 202174) | Populus trichocarpa ectomycorrhiza microbial communities from riparian zone in the Pacific Northwest, United States - 15_EM | ecosystem: Host-associated > Plants > Roots > Unclassified | place... | reverse complement strand
GGAGGCCAGAGCATCGCCGGACACGAGTCAGATGTGGTCGGGTCCAACTCGTATGATATAATGTAAACAAGCTAAACGGGCATACAGCAGTCTACAAATACGGGGAAATCCAAAATCCTGACACCTTTTGACTGGGAGCTTTGCGTCTACAACAGGCCTCCGTCGAAGTCTGGTAGAGATGTGATCTATCCAATATATATATATATATATAAATGCGATCAACTTGCACAACGGAGATGTTGACACAGTATTGAATTATGTTCCGGCACAAAGTGACCTCTCAGGAGAAATTGGGATGCCGACCAGCAGGCGCGGGGCGGATATTAGTCGATTGCCTTAATGAACTCGGCCTTTGCTCACCATCCGCGACTTCTCTCGGGCTATCGATCGATCCCGTTGCGTCGTATGGAAGTATTTTGTCCTCGCCATGCCACCAGCAAGTCGGCAGGTCCCTCACTTTAGTAAGTGGCCCAGGTCCCTTATCACGATCTGTGGGAGGAATGTGAGACCACCGTATCTATCACTTGGACGTCTCACTTGGACGTCAGGTCAGGATACTCCAGTCTCCTATCTGTGGCCCTCACTTCTTCTTCCTAATGATCTCGGTCCCTGCCGACGGTTCCAGCCATCCCGATGATAGTGCTCTCAATATGATATGCCTGTCCTATAGAATGCGCTCGAAGACTCATGAGTCTGTAAGTCTACCCCGGTAATGCTTCATTTTGCTTATGTCTGACCTATGTACCGTAGTGACTTCGTCTAGGTACATCTATACATATTGGGTTTACTAATCGCCCAGGTGCAAGGCGACTCTCAAGACGACTAAGGGCAGGCGATCCCCAAACCCGTTCGCCAGCCCCAGGACGGGCGGCGACCGGCGGAGCGCAAATGTGTCGTGGCGTCCCGAAGACAGTGAAGGGGGTCCGAAGAAGCCCACCGTGGAGACTCGACGAGGAGATGCAGCAGCGAATATGTTGTGGGGCTTGTCTCGAGAAACTGTTCCTCCTGGGCTTGGGCTAAAACCTGGACTTGTTCTGGCGGTCCGTTCGCTTCTTAATGTGACCATCTCTTTATGCGGTAGTGTTCAATTTTACTCGACGCTACTGGATCTTTCTCTTTCCAAAAAAAAACCCCCAATTATCACTGCCAATGCATAGAGGATACTTACGTCTATTTTAATCTCGCAGGCGGCCATATCAAAAATAGAAAACCGACGAGTAATTGCTGACATGATTATGGACTCAACACAAAGCAAGTTCAGGACGTTCGATGTTTGGACGTATTTGCATGACGAGCTCCCTTCCGTGTTGGACGCTCGGTCGAAGGGTCTGCGTATTAATATTAATAATTTGATGCTGAAACCCGATACCGGCTCGCAAGAGCCGCTGTCAGGGGACCGCTTCGAGAGACTCAGCCCTTGCTAACCATCTGTGACTTCTCCCGGATTACCGATCGATGCCGTCGTATATAAGTAACCTGTCCTCGGCGCTCTGCTCCATCTCGACCTCTTCTCGTCTCTCTATTACTCGTCCTAAGTACTACTACGAACAAACGCAAAACTTATGGCTGCTACACCTACCATGCAATACGGTATGTTATATAATTATACTGTCACCCTACTTGGCGATTATCACCCACCGTTTCGGAATCACAGTTCGCCTGGGCAAGTCAGGTCTCAAAGTATCACGCATCATCCTCGGGTGCATGAGTTATGGAACACCAGAGTGGCAACCTTGGGTCCTCGATGAAAAGGCAGGACTCGAGCATATTAAGGCTGCGTATGAAGCTGGCATAAATGTCCGTGATCCGGTCTTCACCTACCATCATTGACTAAACTTCTCTCTACAGACCTTTGATACTGCCGATGTCTATAGCCACGGTCACTCGGAGTTGATCCTTGGAAAGGCCATCAAGCAGATGGGTGTACCACGCGAATCGGTCGTGATTTTGACCAAAGTCTTCTTCGCTACCCTTGGTCCCAATGATCTCAGTGTCAATTTCGTAAGCGATGTAAACACGCCCAGGTAAGCACCTCGAGAACATCGGTATCACGCACTAAAGCGTAACATTGAAACTCCAGACTTGTGAACCGCAATGGATTATCACGCAAGCACATCTTCGACTCTGTTAAATCGTCACTCGAACGTCTGCAGACTGACTACATCGATGTCCTTCAGTGCCACAGATTCGACCCGGAGACTCCCATCGAAGAAACTATGCAGGCACTTCACGACGTTGTCAAGGCGGGTTGGGTGCGCTACATTGGAATGAGTAGCTGCCATGCTTGGCAGTTCCATGCTATGCAAAGTGTGTGCCGGTTCTGCCGTACCTCGCCATTCCTCACATTCACTGCAGACTACGCACTGAACAATGGACTGACACCATTCATCTCTATGCAAAATCACCACTCGCTTCTCTACCGAGAGGAGGAGCGCGAGATGAACCCTTTATGCAAGGTATGAAGTTGCATGACCTTCTCGCCCCTCTTGAGGCTAATTCACTTCCCACCTTCGCTTTCACCATCAACCTGACATCCCTCCCATTTGAAATTCTCACGCTACAAGTACCTTGGAGTCGGCACGATCCCGTGGTCCCCGCTTGCCAGTGGTAAACTCACCCGCCCGAATACTTCGGAAGGGACGCACCGTTCAAAAACCGATTTTTTTTATCGGGCGCATGGTCAAAGGTGCTGAAGAAGCATCAGCGGAGATTATCAATCGGTGCGTTGTAGTAGTTTATTCTCTCTAATTTCAGACCCCTGAGTCGACGTATTCTCAGCGTTGAAGAGCTTGCAAAGAAAAAGAATGTGTCCATGGCGCAAATCTCGATTGCATGGCTGCTTCAACAGGACCCAGTGGCTGCACCAATAGTCGGAACGACAAGCCTCGAAAATCTCCATGACATTATTGGTTAGTACCAGATAACGTAGTCTCTGAAGATGAATGACTGATTCTTGATGAAAGGTTCTTTACAGGTTACACTTACTCCGGAGGAGATCAAGTACCTCGGCGAGCACTATGTTCCCCGTGCAGTGGTTGGTCACTGAACTGGACTGTGGTCTTTGAAGCATTGTCGTGTGTATGCTAAAGCACAGAACTCACCATTAAATACGAGCATAAAATTCACATCAATATGCTACGATGATTGGGACCAGCGCTTAACTTCTACGTTCTGAGCGGCGCAGCACCGACTGTGAACCTTTTCAAGAAGCTCCCAACGTACACCTGGCTCAAGAAAGCTAGAATCGCTCCTTCAAGTACAAAGGCGTACACTAGTGAGGAACTCGTCAATGCGCTCTGTTGGAGTTGGTGATTCCTCTCCAACGAGGGCCCGGTAGTGCAGCGGTTTAGCACGCCCTTCCGGTATTAGGGAGACCCGTGGTTCGATCCCCGGTCTGGCCGTTTATTTTCTCCCACACGCTCAAGGCAGACTGCGCATTTGGCTTTAAGGTTGGCCTCGATTGCAACTCCGGCGTGCTCTTCCAGGTCGACTGTTAATACAACGTGAGTGCCGTTCCTACACGCAAATCTGTTCTGTCAAACTCTCCTAATTTTCCTAATGTCCCGTAGGTGAGTCTGGTGGTGAGATTGAAGGCGACGAGGGGGATGAAGAAGGAAATAGCGCCATGATTGAGGTGGAGAGAGCTGACGAGGCGTGGGACAGGCGCAGCGAGCCGTAGTCGACTTATGTAGCACCAACAGCGCTTTGACAAGGCAGGCTCTTGACAGATTAGGCGCTGTATGAGCTGTGCGCTGACGCTGATAGTCGTCGTGTGGCGCATTCCTTTTCTTTCTGATTTGGCGGGGTAACTTCTGGCTTCGGGGGTGCCTGGCGGTGTCCGTTGCCCGGTGTCGCGGTCGAAGCATTCCCATGGAATCAGATTTGGACGGTCCCCATGTGAAAATGGCCGGGCAGAGTGCACAAAGGGCGGGCACCCGATCTTTCTTTGAACAATCGTACACTCTCCTATTCTCCTTGGCACCATCAAATTCCAAATTTAATATTCCGCCGGTGGTAAACTGTACAGTCAAGTCAAGAGTGGCCAACACGCATGACCGCAAGATGCCCAAGCCCAAGATGCCCAACGGCTACACCACGGGCATCTCAAGACTAAATAGGAGGTACACAATATGCCTCTGCCCTGGGTTCTCCCTCGTCATTTGGTGCCGCTTGGCGTGGTGCACGGCAAGGCGGCAGCCGGATTCGCCATTTGTCAGGTCGACCTCGCAACCTCGACAATATTCAGGTTACCTAACCAGCATCTATATAAAGGTTTGGGGTTCAAGACGGGGTGGTTGGGGTCTCTGCTCCATCTTTGACCTCATTCTTTCTGTACAAGTGGTACGTCCGCCGCAAACGCGGTCAAAGTCTTTTCAAGTTCTTGATAAGTCATTCCCCTATCAATCTAGACACCAACTTCGCCGCCGCTGGTGTGGCTGGGCTGGCTCGATTATTGACGCCACAACGTTGTTGAATAATACTTTCGTGGGTTACCTTTCTCTTGGGTCAATGCGCTCACTCGGGTCCCCTCATTAACATTGCCCACGATCTGCGCCATCGTCATGATATGCTCAGCATGCGCTACCTTACTCCGGTGGATCTAACATGACCTATTTGGTGTTGCTCAGTCTCCTACTGATAACTTAGAGGAGTAAATTGTCGACAGGGCCAGCAAGTCTGGCCAGGTTGTGAAACTGCTTGCGCGCCAACAGTAATTACGACGATGAGCCAATCCCGGCTGCCATCACCCCAATCAGAGCTTGTGGTGCTCATTCATACCACGACCTAGCCATTCGTGAGTTCCCCAATATTTACGGCTATTCCTAGAGCAGTGACTGATCAACACCATCAAAGTGATGGCGTTCCTGTTCCTCACAATTATATGTGCTTCATAGGAGTAATTCCCAGTGACAACGATTGCTCCTCTGAGTGTAAGCTTCGATATCAGCAAGTATCTTGCCCAGCCTCGGCTCACCGCAGTCCCCTGGCTCTCTCATCGAGTCTTTCGACATTCTCTGAGGGGATGAACTTGTATATTGCTCTCTTAGCATTCTTGCATCGCAGTTCTGACTCTCTTGGTCAGTACTCAAACCGTGGACATCTCTCTCTTGCTCGTTATAGATGATGAGAGCGCTATCTCTTCCAACAGGGCAGTCCCGAACCTTTTCTTGTTAGATGAACGGGACCCAGACATCAAATAACAAGGAGCATTCTCTTCAGGAAGGGTATTTAGTCCTGATCCCGCTTGCCCAAACCCCTGATCGTGCAATCAAAATTTATTCCTGTGATTCTCTTCGAGCCAATGGCACCAATAGCGACTCCGGAACCTTGACCCGACGGCTTTCGAGCGGCGGCCTCGTTGGCCGGTCCGATTATATTCCATATTAGTCATGACGATTCCAGAACCAGTGATATGTATACTGTACCCATTTTATTGGGACTGACAGGCTGGCACGGCGCCAATATTAGTATTCACTGTTGACGTTCCGACGAGAAACAATCAGCGGAAGGCCCTTCTCTCATATATATATCGGATACTCGACCGTGATAGAAGTACTGCCGCGTGTAGCCACCACCTTTTGGAGCTGCCTCAAACCGCCCGCGGGTCGAACATGTCTGGCACGGCCCTGGATGCGGCAATAAACCTAGCGGACCATGAAAACCCTGGGGTGCTAACCACCATGTCTGGAAGTGAAGGCGATCGCCCCAGGTCCCCTACGAGGAGCCCAGATTTGGGAAACAGCCTTGATTATCAGAAGACCGAGCGTCGATGGAATGGCCACCCTATGGATTGGGAATCATGGCCGAATGGTCGACCTGGGCCATATGTATCCGAGGCCAAAATACGTGGAGCGATGAGCATGTTTCACGCCGTCGATGAAGAGCGGGGCGAATGGTCACGAACCGAAGAAAAAATCTTTCACGTCGCTGAGTTTTCTTCGTCCGGTCGACGTGAGTACCACACCCATTACAATTGATCTAAATAACGGTCTGTTCAGAAATATTTTTCGGACATGTCACCGAACCGGAGCTTGCTACTCGATTAAAAGTGAGTGCCGAGTCTCCTGGTCTGTGTGGATCTCATTTATAATAGGAGCCGCACCCTGAGAGTCATTTCCGGTTACTGTGAGTGAGGTGTAGTCATTCTGCATTATTACCCCAGTCTGATCAACTCCAGATTCGCAGCATCCCAGTACGGTCGTCCTTCCATTTACTCAACCTATACTCGGCGCGTCCTATCCGCCTGCGGAGCGCCAGCCGCTGTCTGGACGACGTTCCTCGACAGCGCCACCTCGCCCTTTTATTCTTTTACTGACTCCCATGATGGAAATACTGTCTTCCGCAAGTACCTGACCTCATTTCATTTATAAATTGTTGACACTGGAATACAGATGGATGGATTACTCTCCGAGTTCAGTGGCACTCATCCGAAAGCGACGTGAAATTGCTATCAGAACCTTAATTATTATATATAAAAAGCATGATGAGCTCGTATGCAAGCTTGACCGTCAACCCAAAGTTATACTTCTCCTACAATGCCACGACACAACAAACTACGATTATAACAACGGAAATGAATCAGCTACATCGTTGAATGATTCAATGCCTCAAGGAGATGCCTGAAGTGACTATCCAGCCAGAAAAGACTGTTCGACTACTCATTCAATGGTTTGCTGTGTTGCGGGAATGCGTTGTAGTTACAGCAACGGATTGGGATGATAATGCTACCGGTCCAGTATGTTGTATCAAACCTCCATTCACGCTCCTTAAGGTGCGCTTAACCTCTCTTTCCAACAGAGATTGGCAGGCGAAACTTTGGACAACCACCCTAATCACACTCAGCGCGTACAGCGGGCAGAGACACAATCCAGAATTGTAGATTGTATGAAAGGCGATTTTATGGCTTTTCAATCTGCACTCAAGTTGTTGGAGCAATATTTTCAATATATATGGTGCACGCTGAAGCTCAACCCTGCCACCAGAGAGTCATTGGGTGCACTATTCATTGAGCAGAAGAATTATTGTGAGGCGACCGGTCATCTCCTTGATCGTTTTGTCAGTCGGTATGACCGATTTCTGAACTTGGTATGGAATCTCCGTTCTCGTTCCAATGGGTGCTTAATACAAATGTAACAGCTGCTGAACTACACCAATATCCGAATGATCGAACAAAATGCAGAGGCTACAAAGAGAATGGCAGAGCTTGCAGAAATGAATCGACAACAGACGGCGCGGCCCAGGGTGCACGCCAGGCACAGTCGATGGCTCTCCTCGCGTACGAGCCAAGCGTGACAGTGAGGTCATGAAGGCAGTTACTGTCGTCACTCTTATTTTTCTTCCCGCCACTTTCGTCTCCGTATGTCCGATCCCGCTTCTGGGATTAACCGCTCACACGTTTTTCTTGTCTAGACGATTTTCAGCATGGGTTTTTTCAAATTTGATCAGGAACACCTCACTCTCTCACGTCAAGCCTGGATTTATCTCGCTTGCACTCTTCCGCTCACCTTCGTTGTCCTCATAACGTCATTTGCGTGGATATGGTGGACAGGGAGGAAAGAGGAAAAGCCTATCGGTTACTCTGCTGGTGAAGCGCTTGCACAAGCTGCCGATACGTTGCGGCTTGGAGCCGGACCTAGGAATGGGACTGCCTGACGAGGGTCCCTTTGAAGGTCATAGTCCTATGTCACATTTACCATCGATTTCTCACCCGCCTGTGTTTAAACTATGTCCTGTTAGCGTTTCAATTGACTGCTTGTGAATTTGTGTGGTGGAGGTGCCCACTCCGCTTTTTCTGCACGTACCCGATACTGACACAGATGGTCGAATATGCCTAATATAAAGTAGACCGACTTGGTCGACGAGAAAGCCGAGGCAAATAAGCGATCAACCGAAGTAAATGAAGCGTATACATAAAGTTGGAACGCTTAGTCAACGAAGAGAACCTTTCTCAGATATAAATATTCGTTCGGGAGGGATTTATGTCTTGGTGTGCTCTCTCAGAGGCGATGGCGCAGAGGGGCTTGGCAGAACAAAACGCGGAAGCAAAGATACGGACGAAATAGTAGGTTGAGAGACAATTGATAAGCTCTCTAAAGTATAAATAAGGCTAAGTTAATCGCGATTTTTGCTTATAAGAAGGAGTCCCTTGGAGGACGACAGCGATTGGTGGCAGATCAAGGAAGCCGACACTGATCCAGTACTAATATAGATAGTATGCTACACACCGGCTGCTACGGGTGGACGGTGTCATTGCCGAGACTGTCAGAATTTGGCATTTGATATTCGAGCGCTCAGTCTGCTGATTGTCGAGTCCGGTATCACATGGACATGTTCTGTGGTATGTAAGGGCCCACATCCTCGTTGTTGTGCCCCTACCCTACGTGTTTGTGGCGGGCGCCAACGAACACGCTCATTTTTGTCCCAGTTAACAACCAAGCGGAAATTTCAACAAAGACCGCACGGACATTTCGACGATCAAAGTAACGGGCGGTGAAACCACGTTGCAGCGGTGCCCTTTGAAATGCGACTTATCTTAAGGCTGTCGTCGTGCGCAACGCCGGCTTCGGGAATGGTTATGTCGACCCTAAGCAGATTCGATGAGGAGATTGGTCAGTGAATATGTTGTGGACTGAAGCTGCTTGTCTCGAGGAACTGTCCCCTTTGGACTTGTCTGTTTGCTTCTTAATGTGACCATTTCTTTATGCGATAGTGGTCAATTTTGTACTCTAGGCGGTGTATCCGGTGCTACTGGATCTTTATCTTTCCAAAAAACCTCACGATTATCACTGCCAACGCATAGAGGATATTTATGTCCATTTTAATCTTGCAGGCGGCCATATCCCATATCGAACAGAATTCGAGAGGCCTCGAAACCGACGGGTAATTGCTGACATGATTATGGACTCAACACAGAGCAAGTTCAGGATGTCCGATGCACGGACGTCTTCCCATGACGAGCTCCCTTCCATGGAGGCTCAGTCGAGAGGTCTGTGCACCAATATTAATAATTCAATGGTGAAACCCGATGCCGGCTCGCAGGAGCCGCTGTCACGGGACCGCTTCGAGATACTCAACCCTTGCTAACCATCTGTGACTTCTCCCGGATTACCGATCGATACCGTCGTATATAAATAACCTGTCCTTGCCCCGCTGCTCCATCTCGAACTCCTCAAGTACTACTACTCAAGTACTACCAACAAACGCAGGACTTATGGCTACTACACCGACCATGCAATACGGTATGCGATATAATTATACTATCATCCTACTTGGTGATCCTCACCCACCGTTTCGTCGTCACAGTTCGCCTGGGCAAGTCAGGTCTCAAAGTATCACGTATCATCCTCGGATGCATGAGTTACGGAACACCAGAGTGGCAACCTTGGATCCTCGATGAAAAGGCAGGACTCGAGCATATTAAGGCCGCGTATGAAGCTGGCATCAATGTCCGTGATCCGGTCTTCACCTACCATCATTCACTAAATCTCTCTCTACAGACCTTTGATACCGCTGATGTCTATAGCCACGGTCACTCGGAGTTGATCCTCGGAAAGGCCATCAAGCAAATGGGTGTACCGCGCGAATCGGTTGTGATCTTGACCAAAGTCTTCTTCCCTACCCTTGGTCCTAGTGACCCCAGTGTCACTTACGCAAGCGATACAAATAACCTCAGGTAATCACCTCAGCTCGAGAACGTCGGTATCCCGCACTAAAGCGTACGATTGAAACTCCAGACTTGTGAACCGCAATGGATTATCACGCAAGCACATCTTCGACTCCGTCAAATCGTCTCTAGAACGTCTGCAGACCGACTACATCGATGTCCTCCAGTGCCACAGATTCGACCCTGGGACTCCCATCGAAGAAACTATGCAGGCACTTCACGATGTTGTCAAGGCGGGTTGGGTACGCTACATTGGAATGAGTAGCTGCCATGCTTGGCAGTTCCATGCTATGCAAAGTGTGTGCCGGTTCTGCTGTACCTCGCCATTCCTCACATTCGTTACAGACTACGCACTGAACAATGGACTGACACCATTCATCTCTATGCAAAATCACCACTCGCTTCTCTACCGAGAGGAGGAGCGCGAGATGAACCCTTTGTGCAAGGTATGAAGTTGCACGACCTTCTCGCCCCTCTTGAGGCTAATTCACTTCCCACCTTCGCTTTCACTTTCGCCATCGACCTGACACCCTTTCTATTTGTACTTTTCGCACTACAAGTACCTTGGAGTCGGCACGATCCCGTGGTCCCCGCTCGCCCGTGGCAAACTCACGCGCCCGAATACCTCGGAAGGGACGCATCGTTCGAAAAACGATTTAAATATCGGGAACATGGTCAAAGGTGCTGAAGAGGCATCAGCGGGGATCATCGATCGGTGCGTTGTATTTGTTTGTTCTCTCTGTTTTCAGACCCCTGAGTCAACGTATTCTCAGGGTTGAAGAGCTTGCAAAGAAAAAGAATGTGTCCATGGCGCAAATCTCGATTGCATGGCTGCTTCAACAGGACCCAGTGGCTGCACCAATAGTCGGAACGACGAGCCTTAAAAACCTCCATGACATTATTGGTTAGTACTAGATAATGGAGTCTCTGAAGATGAATGACTGATTCTCGATGAAAGGTTCCTTACAGGTTGAACTTACTCCGGAGGAGATCAAGTACCTCGGCGAGCCCTATGTTCCCCGTGCAGTGGTTGGTCACTGAACTGGTCTTTGGTCTTTGAATCATTGCCATCTGTATTCTAAAGTACAGAACACACCTTTAAATACGAGCATGAAATTCACATCAATATGCCATTGTGATTGGGACCAGCGCTCAACTTCCACGTTCTGAGCAGTGCGGTACCTCATTATTATGAGACTGTGTTTGGGGCCCTCAGTGTACTCCTCCCCTGTTGCCCACACACATTGAGTAGGAGAACGAAGCCAAATGGCTCTCAGATGGCTTATGGATCATTCTTGAATCTAGCGTAGAATCGTACTCAAGGATTTAATGACACAGCGAGAAAGCGACTAAATGCCATCATAGACTCAATTCGGCGGGGGCTCTGTGATCCTCCAAAAATGCGAATCACGGGCCAGGGCTAACTTTTCAAAGATATTGTAATGGACCTTAGGAATCTTTTCATTGGTGAGGGATGTCTTGTATATTCGGCGCCATGCCACGCCGAGTGAAACTACGCTCTCATCGGGGCTCTCTTAGAAGGGAAGAGATGACATAGTGGAACGTGGTGCGGGTGGACATTCATGATTTCCATAGGCCAAAAGGCAATACCCCCCTGCAGTACCTTTTGACAGGGAGCTGTGCGTCGGTAAACAGGCCTCCGTCGAACTCTGGTAGAGACGTGATCTATCAAAAAAAATTGGTAAATGCAATCAACTTGTACTGGGTAGGTGCGGACGCAGTCTTGACTCATGTCCCGGTACAAAGCGAGTTCTCAGGAGAAATTGAGAGAACGACCAGCAGGCGCAGATATCAGTCGAGTACCTTAATGAACTCCGCCTTTGCTCATCATCTGCGACTTCTCTCGGGCTATTGATTGACCCCTTCGCGTCGTATGGAAGTACTTTGTCCTCGCCATGCCACCAGCAAGTCGGCAGGTCCCTCGCTTTAGTAAGTGGCCCAGGTCCCTTATCACGATCTGTGGGAGCCATATGAGATCCCCGTATCACTTGGACGTCAGGTCAGGATATACAAGCCTCCTATCTGTGGCCCTCACTTAGCGCTGATTGATCTCGGTCTCTGCTGATCGGTCCCAGCCATCCCGACGATAGTGCTCTTGATCTACGTCATCTAATATGATATTCCTATCCGTAATGATCATATAAAACGCGCTCGAGGACTCCTCAGACTCAGTGGCGATTTGTGTTTTTGGTTCGCTGCCAATCAAGAGGTGGCGACCGAAGGACGATCATATTGGTTATGTTTCTCAGACGCCCCGTGGTCTGTGCACGATGCTCATGATCTGTGCACCACGATGGCTGGCGGGGGGATACAAAGCCCGCATCCGCATCCTCGTTATTGTATCCTTACGTGTTTGTAGCGGGCCCTAACAGACACGATTATATTCATCCGAGCTAGCGACCAAGCGGAAATCCAAATACTGATATATGTGCCATAGTGACCTCGTCAAGGTACATCCATACATATTGAGTTTGGTGATCGCCCAAGCGCAAAGCCATTCTCAAGACGACCAAGGGTTAGCGCCCGAACCCGTTCGCCAGCTCCAAGACGCGTAGCGACGGGCGGAGCGCAAATGTGCCGTGGCTAGCCGGAAGGGTGGGCCAAAGGAGCTCACCGTGGAGACCGTCGATGCGCTCACCACCGCGTTGGGCAAGATCGCCGTATCATTATCTACGTCTCCAAGTGTGTCGGGGATTAGACTTTCGAGGGCCCATTTCGTCTTCCATGCCTGCGGTACTTGCATCAGGTCTCGGACTTACATTATGGATTTGGCCGGCTTTGGTAATGGTTATATCGACCTAAGCAGATTCGATGAGGAGATTGGCCAGCGAATATGTTGTGGACTGAAGCTGCTTGTCTCGAGACACGGTTCCTCCAGGGCTCGGGCTACACCTGGACTTGTTCTGGCTGTCTATTTGCTTCTTAATGTGACCGTTTCTTTATGCGGTACTGTTCAATTTCGTACTCCAGGTGGTGTACCCGATACTACTGGATTTACAAAAAACAAATTACAATTATCACTGCCAACGCATAGAACATGCTTGCGTCCGTTTTAATTTTGCAATCGGCCATATCACATATCGAACAGATTTCGAGAAGCCTCGAAACCGACGCGTAATTGCTGACATGATTATGGACTCAACACAAAGCAAGTTCAGGACGTCCGATGTATGGACGTATTCGCATGACGGGCTCCCTTCCGTGATAGACGTTCAGTTGAGAGGTCTGCGCATTAATATTAATAATCCGATGGTGAAACCCGATCCCGGCTCGCAGGAGCCGCTGTCAGGGGACCGCTTCGAGATACTCAACCCTTGCTAATCATCTATGACTTCTCCCGGATTACCGATCGATGCCGTCGTATATAGGTAACCTGTCCTCGCCCCGCTGCTCCATCTCGACCTCTTCCCGTCTCTCTAGTACTCGTCTCAAGTACTACTACCAACAAACGCAGGAGTTATGGCTACTACACCGACTATGCAATATGGTATGCTATATAATTATACTATCGTCCTATTTGGCGATCCTCACCCACCGTTTTGTCGTCACAGTTCGCCTGGGCAAGTCTGGTCTCAAAGTATCACGTATCATCCTCGGGTGCATGAGTTATGGAACACCAGAGTGGCAACCTTGGGTCCTCGATGAAAAGGCAGGAGTCGAGCATATTAAGGCTGCGTATGAAGCTGGCATAAATGTCCGTGATCCGGTCTTCACCTACCCTCATTGACTAAACTCCTCTCTACAGACCTTTGATACCGCCGATGTTTATAGTCACGGTCACTCGGAGTTGATCCTCGGAAAGGCTATCAAGCAGATGGGTGTACCGCGCGAATCGGTCGTGATTTTGACCAAAGTCTTCTTCGTTACCCTTGGTCCTAATGATCTCAGTGTCAAATTTGAAGACGATACAAACACCCTCAGGTAAGCACCTCGAGAACGTCGGTATCACGCACTAAAGCGTACCATTGAACCTCCAGATTTATGAACCGCAAGGGATTATCACGCAAGCACATCTTCGATTCTGTCAAATCGTCTCTCGAACGTCTGCAAATCGACTACATCGATGTCCTTCAGTGCCACAGATTCGACCCGGAGACTCCCGTCGAAGAAACTATGCAGGCCCTTCACGACGTTGTCAAGGCGGGTTGGGTGCGCTACATTGGAATGAGTAGCTGCGATGCTTGGCAATTCCATGTTATGCAAAGTGTGTGCCGGTTCTGCCGTACCTCGCCATTCCTCACATTCGCTACAGACTACGCATTGAACAATGGACTGACACCATTCATCTCTATGCAAAACCACCACTCGCTTCTCTACCGAGAGGAGGAGCGCGAGATGAACCCTTTATGCAAGGTATGAAGTTGCACGACCTTCTCGCCCCTCTTGAAGCTAATTCACTTCCCACCTTCGCTTTCGCCATCCACCTCACATTATTTCAATTCCCACACTACAAGTACCTTGGAGTCGGCACCATCCCGTGGTCCCCGCTTGCCCGTGGCAAACTCACGCGCCCGAATACCTCGGAAGGGACGCATCGTTCGAAAAACGATTCCTGGCTTGGGATCATGGTCAAAGGTGCTGAAGAGGCATCAGCGGAGATCATCAATCGGTGCGTTGTAATTGTTTGTTCTCTCTAATTTCAGACCCCTGAGTCGACGTATTCTCAGCGTTGAAGAGCTTGCAAAGAAAAAGAATGTGTCCATGGCGCAAATATCGATTGCATGGCTGCTTCAACAGGACCCAGTGGCTGCGCCAATAGTCGGAACGACGAGCCTCGAAAACCTCCATGACATTATTGGTTAGTACCAGATAATGGAGTCTCTGAAGATGAATGACTGATTCTTGATGAAAGGTTCTTTACAGGTTGAACTTACTCCGGAGGAAATCAAGTACCTCAGCGAGCTCTATGTTCCCCGTGCAGTGGTTGGTCACTGAACTGGACTGTGGTCTTTGAATCATTGCCACGTGTATTCTAAAGCACAGAGCTCACCGTTAAATACGAGCATGAAATTCACATCAATATGCTATTGTGATTGGGACCAGCGCTTAACTTCCACGTTCTGAGCGGTGCAGCACCTCATTATAATTAGACTGGGTTTAGGCCCTTGAGTGCACCCCTTTCCTGTTGCCACACGCATTGAGTGGGAGAACGAACAAGCCAAATTGGCTGGCTTAGCCTCCCACTCAGGATGGTATAGGACCATTCTTCAATCTAGCGTAGAATCGCACTCAAGGATTTAATGATACATAGCAGCAGCGAGAAAGCGACTAAATGCCATCATAGACGCACTATGGCGGCTGATATGTGATCCTCTAAAATTGCGAATCACGGGGCAGGGCCAACTTTTCAAAGATATTGCAGTGGACCTTGAGAATCTTTTCATTGGTGAGGGCTGTCTTGCATACTCGGCACCATGCCACGTCGAATGAAGGCTACCTCTCATCCGGGCTGAAAGAGATGATATACTGGAACGTGGCGCGGGTGGATATTCATGATCTCCATAGGCCAAAAGGCAATAACCTCCTGCAGTACCTTTTGACTGGGAGTTGTGCGTCGGCAAATAGGCCTACGTCGGCAAACAGGCCTGCGTCGAAACCTGGTAGAGATGTGATCTATCAATTTCTTTGGGTAATGCGATCAACTTGCACAGGGTAGGTGGTGACGCAGTCTTATGTCCCGACACAAAGCGAGCTCTCAGTAGAAATTGGGAGGTCGACCAGCAGGCGCGGATATCAGTCTTTGCTCATCATCTGCGACTTCTTTCGGGCTATCAATCGATCCTGTCGCGTCGTATGGAAGTACTTTGTCCCCGCCATGCCAATGGCAATGGGCCCAGGTCCCCTTATCACGATCTGTGGGAGCCATGTGAGATCGCCGTACAGGTCAGGATATTCCAGCCTCCTGTCTGTGGCCCTCACCTTCTGCCTATTGATCCCGGTCTCTGCCGACGGTCCCACCCATCCGACGATAGTGCTCTACGTCATCTAATATGATGTGCCTGTCTCTGTTTGCTGATCGCTCACTGAGTCTGTAAGTCTACCCCGTAATACATCATTTTGCTTATGTCTGACCTATGTACCGTAGTGAATGCGTCTAGGTACATCTATACATATTGAGTTTGTTGATCGCCCAAGTGTAAGGCGACTCTCAGGCGCAAGCGAACCCCGAACCCGTTCGCCAGCCCCAAGACGCAGCGACGGGTGGAGTGCAAATGTGCCGCGGCGTCCTGGAGTCCACGGTGAAGGGGGGGCCGAAGGATCTCACCGTGGAGGCCGTCGAGGCGCTCACTACCGCGTTGAGCAAAATCGCCGTATCCTATCTACGTCTCCAAATGGACCAACTGCCATTGTCGAGACAGCAACGGACAATTCGATGATCAAAGTAACAGACAGTGAAACCACTGTTGCAGCAGTACACTTTGAGACTTATCGTTGAGGCTGTCATCGTGCGCAAGGCCGGCTTTGGGAATGATTATGCAAATTCGATGAGGAAATTGGCCAGCGAATATTTTGTGGACTGAAGCTGCTTGTCTCGAGAAACTAGGCTAAAACCTAGACTTGTTCTGGCGGTCTGTTTGCTTCTTAATGTGACCGTTTCCTTATGCGGTAGTGTTCAATTTCGTACTGATCTAGGTGGTGTACCCGGTGCTACTGGATCTTTCTCTTTACAAAAAAACTCACAATTATCATAGAGGATACTTGTGTCAACTTTAATTTTGCAGGCGACCATATCACATATCGAACAGAATTCGAGAGGCCTCGAAACCGATGCGTGATTGCTGACATGATTATGGACTCAACACAAAGCAAGTTCAGGACGTCCGATGTATGGACGTATTCGCATGACGAGCTCTCTTCCGTGATGGGCGTTCAGTCGAGAGGTCTGCGCATTAATATTAATAATCCGATGGTGAAACCCGATACCGGCTCGCAGGAGCCGCTGTCAGGGGACCGCTTCGAGATACTCAACCCTTGCTAATCATCTATGACCTCTCCCGGATTCCCGATCGATTCCGTCGTATATAGGTAACCTGTCCTCGCCCCACTTCTCCATCTCGACCTCTTCCCGTCTCTCTAGTACTCGTCTCAAGTACTACTACCAACAAACGCAGGAGTTATGGCTACTACACCGACCATGCAATACGGTATGCTATATAATTATACCATCATTCTACTGGGCGATCCTCACCCACCGTTTTGTCGTCACAGTTCGCCTGGGCAAGTCTGGTCTCAAAGTATCACGTATCATCCTCGGGTGCATGAGTTATGGAACACCAGAGTGGCAACCTTGGGTCCTCGATGAA
>Ga0307513_10005340_pt1 | contig 16992 bp, 15 predicted proteins | sample 15_EM_MG_FD_202174 | JGI IMG/M metagenome (GOLD analysis project Ga0307513, IMG submission 202174) | Populus trichocarpa ectomycorrhiza microbial communities from riparian zone in the Pacific Northwest, United States - 15_EM | ecosystem: Host-associated > Plants > Roots > Unclassified | place... | reverse complement strand
GAAAACATCCACCGTCATCGCCATTCAAATTCACATTACGGATGGATGGGATATCGACTGGACGTGGCAAATTGAGTTGTTGATGTAAGTCTTCAGAAGTGATGCAGCGTAACCTTACCCCTAACTATTTATGCCTCCTAGGTTGTTTCGACCACCTCGCAAACCGTGCGGGGTCAATGGCGTCGATCCCTCCCCTCCGGAGGGTACCGTACGCATGGAACAACTGTCCAACATCTCCATATTTACATTGGAAGCAGGTAGGGGGGGCATTTTTATAGACGGTGATAACGTTCTTATGCTTACCCAGATTTTAGGATCCCATTGAGATCAAATTGATCGAGGGAAATCGCATCATGACAGTAAATGAAGGAAATGTGGGTGGATTTCAGGTTTCTGGGTCGACTACTACATCTAGGTGAGTCCCCAGATTCGCTCATTCCAACAGTCCTTCGCTCTTTCAAAAATTCAGCAGTCGCGCAAAGCCATTACATTGAACATTGAACATCGACCTTTCAAGTTCACTTCTTTCGTCATAATTCCCCCTTTCCATCGTTCCACCGTTACGCAATCGCCGAGTCACCTTTGGACTCGGTCTGTCCCACCTTTTTTGTGTTATTGTTCATATCCAGCCACGCATTCGTCTTTTCCTTGCACCCATTCTCAACCACGAAAAATTATCCAATGACCGTGTACGAGAATGGCCTCGAATTCGATTTCTCTACTCGCGCGAGCACCATACGTCTCCTATGACGACCCTCTTTGGTCTTTGTCCTTCCGTTCTTCATGTTGCTTTTTTTTTTTTGCGTGCGCGGCATTCCTCCACCCATCGCCTCCACATCATCCCATGCCGACGTGTTCATCTTCATCACTTTGCAGCCTTAAATCTCATTCCCCGAGGTTCTTCATTCCTCGTTAACGGGCTCATGTCGATTCGATGGGAATTTCCAAAGCTAATTTTGCGTCGTCTTGAATTCTTAAATGCACAGTGTGGATGAGCCTTCGAAGGCTGGAGGTATATTGGGCTCGATATACGTGCACGAGTATTGGATTATCCTTTTTAGTGCCCTATCAAAGTCTAGTTGAATATTTACCGTGGTGGACCATTATCCTTGCAATGATTCATTTCTCTTGCCTTCACCATTCGGTTTCTCGTTCTTCGATTGTGATTTTTTTTTTTTTTTGTATCCAGTTTATTGTCCTTCAGGGCGGAGCCCTATGTGAGACTTAACATTTTGTGTACACTACGCCTAGGCTAGCCCTGCTGCCACCGTCCTAACTCCCACCTAAACTCACAGAGAAGAGGATAAGGGACCATACGGGGTGTAGTGTAACTCAGGTATGTTTGGAAGTGAGTGGTCGAATGAGATTTTGTCTGTTGCGCATGCCCGGCTACTTGATAGTAGCAGGCGAAAAGAGTCTAGAGGTGGAAGTGGCTTGCTAATGAACAGGTTACTGAGAGAGGGTTTTCGAGACATCGTGGATATCTATCTTGGGCTCAGTTCGAAGCAGGCAGGTTTGTGGTTTGTGGTTGTTCAGGGTTGGTGGGTCATGAGGAGGGAGGAGATTGGTGTCGTCTCTTCCGGGGACAGTACTGTGAGGTGCGGCAAGGGGTCTCAAATAGGAAGGTGTTGGTGCGGCAGAGGTGTTCACATAAACGGGGGTCATCTAGCATTATCCTAATTGATAGCCGATCCTTTTTCTCCAGGTCCTCGTCTCGACACAGGATGCGCAAGTCCCGGATGTCCTTCGCTGGTATTCCCATCTGCTCAGTGGCTGTATCCCATAAGTGTTCCATGAGTTCAGTTCCCTGGTAGGACTCCAAAAGAGGTTGTGCTGGGATATCGTGTATAACCACTCCATACCATGGCATGTCGAGCTCGGTCTCCGGTAGAATGTCGGAGGGGCAGTCGAAGTCCAGAATGTGTTGTCCTGCAAGAGCAATATCGGAAGGGTCAGATAGTCGAATAGCATGGAGGATTTGCGATGCTGTGTGAGGTGCTTTTGAGTGGATGACAATGTTTCCGGATTTCGTTACATTTGCGCCTGCGAGCTCCAAGGTTGAGCCTGTTTCGCGCTGGTATATATATCCAATACGTTTCTTGAATTCGCAGATGAAGTCCTGGAGGGAGTTTGAGGACTGGGGAATTGGGTGGCCTGGCCACCGCACTATGAGACGATAGGCGGAGTGACGTGGTTGCTGTGGTGATTTGGGACGAGCGCGATTGCGTGAGAGTTGGTGACCAGCTGGTGACGGCTTGACATTTTTCTCCACCGGTGCATGAGTGGAGCGGCTTCCTTTGGTCGCCTGTGCATAAGATGGCGTGGTGGGTTCCCGTGGCTTAGGCTGGGCCAGGGCCGAGCAGGTGGTGGCAGAGGTTGGTGTGACAAGCGTGTTGAGGAGCTCAATAGCTCTCCGGGTGTGTGGGCTGAGAGCGACCGGCTGAGACGTGGCAGCCTGGATGATGACGACTGCGGCTAGCACCGAGTCCACCAGTGACTCCAGGTGCTTCAGTTGGTCCACCGGCACGTCGTGTGACGTGGTGGGTGTTGACGGGGTGGAGGGGGCTGGCTCTTCTGGTAACCTCGGGGAAGGTGGTTGGTGAGTCGACGACGACGGAGGCAAGGTAATCGGCGCGAGAAAGGGGGCGTCGACGTGAGCTCGATTGTGATTGGGGATGCGGAGCACAGTCACATCGAAATTCCTGTGGTTGTCCTTTCAATTGTGCTTCCTTCGCTATTTCCCTGCAATCCTCTTTGAATTTAAAGACTTAACAGCCGTTCATCGCCTAAACTACAAGATTCCCGCGAATTAAAATTTGTCCCATTTTAGCCAGTACCCGAACCGGAACCCCAGAACCACACAAAGTATCGTGGCCAGTGCTGCAGAACTGAGGTGCAAACGGCCGTGATGGAGGTCGGGTTCGCTCCGGAAAACCACGACACGTTCCTCGGCGCTTTCACCGAGCTCATGCATACTATAGACACAAATGCTACCAAGGTCAAAGCGGAAGTCAACTAGAAAGTGGGACCGTTTCCAACCAACTCGTTCAGAACGCGTTCCTCTGACCTAAACGACGCTGGTCACGACTCATCCATATAACGAACGACGATCATTTGATCTATCACAAATATTCCACTCCAGAAATAGATGCTGCGCCGGATATCTACAGATAATACATCCCCATATACCAGTGTACCCCCGCTACCAGGCGCGGGTCTAATCCATTACAATACTTTGGCTTGTGTGTATATATTAAAGTATGCTGTATGAAACCTTTGATACGGACGAAAATATCATTTATCATGACATTTGAATACACGTCGAAGGAATTCACAGCGTCTGCTAAAGCGAATATCAGGGAGGGAATGAGGCAGGTAGATATATATGGACTGAGCGTTAATGATTCCGGACAGAGAAAGAGATTTATAGGCTATTATCATCTCGAAGTACATCCCCACCTTGATGCTTAAGAATGTAGCGAATGACGGTGTTTATCCCCGCATAATGTCGTCACGTCTGCTACGAGGGGCAGGTGGATTTTCCATATTAGCTGTTGCATCGATAACAGTTGAGAAGAGGTATTAGATATTTGGTGTTGGAAGACCGGAGGGTTGACAATATGCCGATTCCTTCTAGGTGTTCGATTAGTGTGCAGAGGGAGGCCACAGAATTATTGCATTATTTGCATGTGGATTTGCGGAAGCTGTGTGAGGACGAGTCACAGTTATTATCAGCGCTACTCCGAAAGTTCGTGATATACATAGGTCCGATTCTCTGCAAAGTAATCTCCAGGCCTCATGATACCGAGCCTGTTTACAAATGAATTACGAAATCCTTTTATTTCCTCAATTATGAAAGAACGCACCACCATATATAAAACGGGGGTAGTTTTTCTGGAACTTGGATAAAAGGAGCGCGAGGAGAGTGGCACTAATCAGTCTGGGATCATCGAGTTTGACTGCATGGGCAAGAATCTGGGGTACATGTTGAGGAAAGAAAATCCCTATAATATCTGATGCTATCGACTAAAAAAAGGCGAAGAGGGGTCTGAGAGAACGTACACCAATCGTTTGTTGCGAACTTCCACTGCCGAGAACATCTCATACTTTATAACTGCTCGGTTACTGCAGCAAGCACTTCGGAACTTTCATATCTGAGAAGATCAACAAATTTATGTTAGCCATGAAGTTAGGGGGACGCAGAGACTGACGCACAGGGATTCTCTTCATATCGATGAAACCCTGATATCGAAAAAATGTGGCCACTGGCAATACTGGCAGTTCCGCACTGCTAGTATCGAGTACTCGGTATTTCTGAGCATATAAATGTTCTTTGAATTCATCCATTGTCCCTGATTGACCGTTGGACCTGTAATCGTTAATGAGTCGACAATGATCCGGCTCCTCAACACTAATGTTCCCGCGGTTTATGCATTTGTGCAAGACCTCGTTTGCGAGGGCACTTGTGCATTGCTGAAAAGAGGAGTGTTGGTTCCTCTCCCCCGATGCATCTTCTGCCTTAAATTTTCCCTTGCGTGGCACCTACTAATTGTCTCAGTAGTCGATAGATATGAATTATCCTATGACGAAGCTGGTCTGTCAGCTGGCTATCAATTGACAATGACACAACTTTTGAGAACACCACGAAGGCTTAACGTTTAATATTGGTCACCCGAATTCGTTATTTATTGTCCAAATTTACTCTCACTACGTTGATATTTTCATACTTTACACATACAAGCACCGGTTTTATATAAACCCAAACTCTACTTTGTTGTTAATATCGCACGAGAGTTAATTGTATATGAATTGGAGAGGGCGAAATATGTTGGCACAAGTTCAAAATGAAGAGAAAGCTTTATTACGGCAAGAAATTGTACCCTCGAGTCCAGCTGTCAACTTCGACAAAAGACTGTATATGGATCCACTGCGCATCATGATGGATTCCCATCCACAAATTGCGAGGGAATGCAGTATGTTCTGTGATGATGTTGACGGCATGAGGTACTTCGGCACGAGGGGAATGAAGGACATGGAACCATCGACAGAAGGGGAGTGGCGAAGTAAGTAATGATGGAAGATCCACAGGGATAAATACGACGCAAGAGATAGTGAAAATGTGCATGAATAGAAATCATATCCAACCAATTGTTGAGGACTGCATGCCGCATGAACCGAACCGTGGTCAGGAATGAGTCCCGTGAGATTGGGAAGAAATGCGGGACCTCAATTTATCATACAAGCGCCATGCAGATCCAGATCAAGAATGGTAAAGATCGCCATGATGACATCGCTGTCTCCAAGGACGACATCGACACATACATGCGCTGTGTGTTTTCTTGTCCAAAAACCTGTGCCCGTTATGGAATGCATTCGATTTACTTTAGGGTCATCAGTGGATAATAGGAAGTGGGATAGGGTGACTCGGAATGCATGTAATTAGGGAAGGTGACAATTCAGAAGAATGGATGAGACAAACGGCTGAATGACTTTACTCCTTGCTTGATCTGCCAGTATTGAACGCAGGCCCAAGTGCCTGTTAATTACCTTCGAGCCTTCACTCCGCCCTTTCCAAACATCAATTGGAATGGAAAGTGACATAATGTGAGGGATCGTGAAGATGCGGATATATTGGGTCCATTGACATGGCCACCACCCAGGGCGCATTGATGCAATGGTGTTGTGGATGGGGGTTGTGGAATGAAGTAATGAGTTCCAGGAGGAAATCGAAGAAAAGAATGCGAGAGGACTTGATCGAGAGCGAAATAAAATCGCTCTGATTCAGAGCACACAGAAATGTCTGAATGGGCGATGCATGTGGATACGTTTTACGAAGCGGAGGGTTTGAGGAATCGAATATGAGTTGAAGACACCATCAAGGTATCCAGGGAGCAGCAACAAGGGGACAAAATAGACGGGGTCTAAAAAACTATCCAAGCAAAAAATAATTCCAAGCAAGTTCCGTCTGTCCACACAGCCCTCGTATGCACGGTCTTTGTCAAATAACAGTCTATTATCAGTCAGACGAATTTTCGCCATATCGGCCCCGACAAGACTGGTAAATGTTGCACTGATAAATCCACAGCACGAGGGCTGAGGATGACAGAGGGGCAGGGTGGGGATGGATGGAGATTTGAAACGGGAGCGAGAGGGAAAGGAAGGGGGCGCACCTGGGGAGTTGGTGGTCCAATGCGTCAGTGATACGTTGGGATTACAAGATCGACAAGAGAATGTAAGAGCTAGAGAATAGCCCCCGTATGAGTGCGAGGAGGCTGTTTTTTTCTTTTTTTTTTGCTGGGTATGGATGGACTGCAACGACTCAATGATATGAGGGAAGAAAGATCGAGGAGAAAAAGCGCAAAAGAGGGCAAGGTTGCACGGACCAGGGTTCGGACTTGTCAGCGGGTTCTCTTCTTTCCATCAAGTTCTTCGATTGGCACAAGTTCCGCATTTCCTCGGACATCCCAGTTTGTAACCCAACTTTTGTCACCCCTGTTGCTTCTTTTGTTCATTTTTTCACTTCCTCTCCGTTGTGTCTTCTCCATTCCTCCATCATTTGACTAAACCTCGCAATTCCCTTGGACTTTCCACTGGCATCACTACGAGGCATTCACGTTCGGGTTTGTATCCGGAAGCATTATGTCTATTCTTTGCACCTAAAAATAATTGGTCGGTGATTTTTTTTTTTTTGACGCGTTGCAGGGATGTACCTACAGTGGGGTACTTCTGGGCAACCTACATATACCGTGAGCACACCCCGTTTGCTCCTGTCTTCCTAAACTCTGCATATTGTACACCTGTCCCAATCCCTTCGGGCCTCTTCATATTTATATGTATTTCAACAACTCAATATCTTTAAATTGGGCACGCAATCGGTCTTGCATCCGATGTGTCCCCACTTGATTTCATCCCAAACTCTCCATATATTTTCCTTGCTTTTGAATCTTCCGCTCCTTGTATGGCGACCAAATCCAGTGAAAATTTCACACCTGCGCACACTCTGTCTCACGCCGTCAACGCTATCACAGAACATAGAGTATTAAGTTCGCTCGATATTTAGGGATGATATATACTCCTTTACATAGCGAACCCATAACAGACGGTGATGGCCATTGACGGTGGCTGGGCTCGATGGTACAGGGAGCCTCACAGAATTCATTTCGTACTGGGTTTGAATTGGGCAGTAAAGCGTGTGGAACCCAATGCACCTCCACTTGTTCCCAAACTCTTGCCATTGTCTGTACATTACTCCCTGGTTTGTACATAAATCTTCCTGTCCTTTCGTTTCAAATCCAGCGCGACGATTCCACACTTTCACTCCTTCACTCCGCTAATGTCATCACAGGAACATTGTGTTTGATCACAATTAATGGATGAAATATATCCCAAAACGCAGAAAACCCTTACAACATATGATAGTGTTGATGGTTGGATTTGAGGGGATTGTGGGCAACGACCTCGTTCCATAATATGGCTTCAATATGGCATTAAATAGTGTATATTCACCTCTTTCTGAAACTATCTCACAGGTAATAACGAGAGTATCTTCGTATACCTTGAGTCAATAAGTAGATTGAACGCAGAGATTGAAATAAACACTGAGGAGACGGGTATGAAGCCAGTTACTTGTACTCATAAAGGAAGAAATATCAGCGCAAGATCAAATTTATGGTATGCAAATAAAACGTAGGGCAGAAAATCAACTGAGAAGGCCCAACTGTTAGAATGAAACCCTCAACACTAAGTAAACCCTCGCAGTATTTCTTTGCAAACGGACCACGGTATACCGGTATCGATCAATAGCTGACTGGCAAACAGGGGTTGTGAGAGCAGCTATAACCCCCTTATCGATCAAGTGGAACATTTGGGTGTGGTACGAGGGATTCAGTTAGAGAAGGAAGCAACGAGGCGGAGTGGTTTGATGGGATAACCGCAGGGAAATAACATTCCACAAGATATCGACACTTACTTCACCAATGAGATGTGATCGTCATGTATGGCTTAGGATGACTATGGATCACTTGAGAACCATATTTTCGTTCAACGACCCAACATAATTAAGTGCCAGGAGCTGGCTGGAGTTTGGAAGACGCATGCACAATAACCTGAAGAGCCTGAGCAGTGAGTGGCGCGTGCGGCGGAATGACGCAAAGCCTTGTAATATGTGGTATAAAAATCACCGAACGCACCCAGTCTGGCAGAATAAAACCAGAGAAATGAACATATTCTTAGAATGCAGTAAACTACTTAGAGGGTGGTTTCGACTCGGAGGATTGAGCTTGTTCCCAATTGTTTGGTGAAAGGCAGTAGATTACACAACAACAAATATGGCCCCAAATGTTGAACGTTGAACAAATGCGAGCACCTGTCTAAAAATGGCCCCTTACACGACTTATCCGCTCTCCAAGCCCGTCGCCTTCGCCGCTGCCCCCGCTCTCTCCCTCAGGTTCACAAACACGTTCCAAAGCTTTCCCTACAATGGCCACCATCAGCAAGTCCTCTGTCATCTCCTTCCAGTCCACCCACTTTCTGCCGAACATTCCAAAGGTATCAAGAATATTACTCACATCATCAAGTGCTTGGAGGATGGACACGTCACTTCTGTAGCGAGATGAACAGCTGGATCTTCGCATTATCATGGTGTATAGGTCCTGGTCAGTCCAATCGTTCTCACTCTCTGGCCATTCTTGTCCCTGCTGATCTCCTACGCTTGATATTTAAGGCTTCTCCTGGTCGTATGAAAGGCCACCCACCAGGTTGTCGCACCACCGCCATTCTCAAGTGAGTCCATCGATTCTTCCATTCCATCTTCTTTTTGTATTCTAACCCTCCTCTCCTCCGTTTCTCCTGCACAGGCACCGCATCTGGTCATCCCTATGGCTCCAAACTTTCCGCCTGCTCCCTTCCTCCTTCGCCGCTGGCACCATGCGAATCTCTCACCAGTTTAGTATCTATCATATGAGCTGCTTTCGCTCTGATATTTTGGGCAAACTGCACGTAGTGAGCCGACGAGTACGGGTGCGCGGGTGGTCTCAGGCTGTTGGTCGTGGTGGGTTGTGTCACGTAGCGCTTGGTATGTTCTTCCCATTGAGACTGATATTCATGCTCACTATGCTGAAAAATAATACCGCTAGACCTTGGATTGTTGGATACAGGAGGAAATGTCTTTGCGATGATGCCACGGCTTCTTGCAGTATTGAGACAAGTGTATATGCAACACCATTCTTTCTCCCTTCTTTCTTACCAGAATCTCGTTGTACTTATTAAGTCTTCCTTTCTACTGCCAGGCTGTTTATGATTTTGATATGTGATTATAGGGATTTGGGTTCGAACTTGGAAGCCGGGAATATATTGGTGATCCATTTTATATAAGCAGTGGTGAGCTTTCTTAATTTTCGCCCCCCGGTCCTCCCTTCATATGGTTGATCCAACTCGCGTCCTTGATGGACAATGTCGTGCGTGAACGTGTTATGCATTTCCTATCAGGCTACATCCCAACGTGTTTGCGTGTCCATCCTCTTTGCTGATTATGGCCCCCTTCCTGCGATGAATCCTGTTATTACTTGTGCGTACCAGTTCAGTTGCTGTGTACCCTAACGAAAGAAACTTGACTCAAAAATTCATCCTCTTTTCCAATTTCTTTTAAATACCCAACGCTAACCTGAATGTTGGAAGCCACAACTAGGCAGCCTATTTTTCCGTGGTACGGTAACTATGGCCCATTTATAGGCTTTGGGGTGACACCTGGCTACTCACTGACTCTTCGACTTTCCGCCGTTTACCGCACGCACGCAGCGAGGCGAACGGCCGAGAATTTGTGCCACCAACACTATGAGACAATTGTCAAGGGAGGTGATGTAGAGTAGCCAACAAGAGACGGACAAGGGTCGCTGCAGCCCCAACATTTGTGAGGAGCAGAGAAGAAAAACCGCATGCACACTGCTCAGCGTATTGTATTTAACCCTGCATATCGGACTTGGCGCACCTATGTCACCCTGGGGATCGCAGATAATGGGCGTTTCTAGAAATGTGACGATGCCGAGATCCAGGACGACTGGAGCGATTCCTTAAGGTGCGTTGGTGTTCCGTTAGCGTCATCTCTGGTCTGATCCTTTTCTGAAAGGTCACCGACGACTCAGCATCGAGAATCACCCATCTCGAGGTGTTGTTCCTGCACCATGGCTGAGGACATATGCTGTGGGCGAATGAGGGCAGGGTGAGACAGTCACGACCGAACGTATATTTCCTGTATTCCTTCCATTTCATCAATACAGCATTTACTATTGAAATTTCTCCTCATGTATCCAGGCGTCCCATGCGGGTGACCCCAAGAACGATAATGGTATGAACCACTCTTCTCAACCTTCCTTCCTTAATTCCTGAGGTCATATTCTGAAGATCCGAATGTGTTTCCTTGCATGCGAGCCCTACTCGTGTTCATAAATGAATGATGATCCTTTCTATTTCAGTATATCGAGGGCCAACGCTCCATCTGGAAAGGGCCCACATCGAGTACCACCCACCACACAATAGGGCAGTTCAAAGCTCAACATTGTCGATCCCAATCAATGATAACGCCATGAGGTGGATGATTACCAATCTGAATACATGGTACTTCAAGTTTATGTGCTCCTTTCTAAATCAGGGTACGTTTACAATGCTTCTTTGCTGTCTTCTGTACTTTCGTCCTCAGTGCTCGACCCTTCCGCTGTGCCCGTTTGTCTCCTTTCGATCTGCGCTCCCACTTTGTTAACGTGATGGAACGCAGAACTTACTGATTGAATAGTTTCCGGATGAACTCCAGTTGGGCTGTATATCGCGTCAAGCATTTTGTCAATGTTTTGCTTCAAAAGCCTCTCCGTTGCATCCCTTCCTGCGAGGAAAACCTAATCGAAGATTGAATCATGTTTGGGTTTAATTTCGGTGTCAAGTGAAACCTTGCTTACCTTTCTGGAAATTTCAGGGTCATTATCGTTAAAGGCAACCAAAAAACTTTGTGGGAGACGCCGCATGCTGCGACGTACAACTACCTCCACATTCGAGGCATCCAAACTCAATGGATTGAACTGCCAGTGTAGAGGTACATCATCTTATGTTCTTAAAAAACAAGTTCTCTTACTCACCTTCACCAAATATGCTTCGACCGCTTTTCTGACTCGTTGAATGCGACGAGGAAAAAGAAAAACCATTGATGGGGGGATGAATGGCTTTGAGAGTGCCTTGGTAAGTTCGTCGAACTTCATGGCTTTTTGGAGGGTGTAGTAGAGGAGATCGAGAGTCCAAATGTACAATGTGCATTGCTCCAGGTGGAATAGCTGTGAATGGATCCCTTTGGACTGTAATGGGTGGTATGATCGTCGGGAGCTCTGGGGAAATGAACGCTTAGGCCCATCGTTATTCCAGATTAGCCCTCGGTGTGCCCTGGAGATGACTCGCATCCGCTGCTTCCATAACCAAGGTGACCGCTTTGATTTCATTGCCCAGGCGAGAAGCTGGCCCTGCGTCGGAAGAGTATTGGGGTCCTGACGATGTAGGTATTGCAAACATGAAATCGCGATACGGGCAAGCCTATAAGAGAGGATAGGCTCTGGGAATTTCTGTGTTCTGCGCCATGACCATTCTTCGGCAGATGAATACTCGGTTGGGTTACGCATGAGCTTGTCATTTTTCCAATCCCAATTGATCTCTTCGAAGTTGAACCCAAATAGAGCGGCACATAATCCATCCCACCTTGCAACCTTAATACCCCTCTGTAACGATGTGAAGGGTTCCTGAAGGACAAACCAAACAGTCCTGAGGATGGTGAATTTCTCTCTACTGGGGGGATTGCTGATGGAAGATGTGGCGTGTTCCAGATAACGCAGGGAATGGTGGTGATAAAGGTCAAATTTTCCCTAATCAATATGAAAAGCTGAAGATGATACTTGATAGGATTACTCACTTCGTGTTCTAGATAGTTTAAAAATGCATCTGTGAAACTCAAATCAGGATCCCAGAGCCACTCTTTCTCCTCTTCATCACAATCATCACAACAGTCGAGATATTTTGAAGTAGAAAACCTTTCAAGGGCGCATTCAAGCTCAGGAGTCCATAATAAATCCGACAGAAAGTCAGAGGACGTTGAGATATCTCTGACCAACCGTTCCTCAATGACATCTTCACATGGACGGGCACCTAAAAAGGTCTTGATAAGTGCTGCCCCAAAGACACTGAATCGACTGAAATTTAAGGAAACATACCAATGCTAGGGAACAACTCCAATATTTGCTGTGCGACCAGAGAACGATTTAACCCAGGATTGACATGGTAAGATTTGGACCGTTCTGGACTGCGCAGGAAATCCATGAAAGATGAGTGGTGGAAAAAAATTGTGTTCTCCTGAACTTCAAGCAGAGAACTGAGAGTGCTGAGGTAGATGCAGACGTCCCCAGCTTCCAAACCTAGCACAAACTCAACGACCTCCACGGCGTCGTCTTCGAAGTCAACAACAACATCATGCACACCCAGAATACGTAAAACTAAGTTGGAATCTTTTGTGGAAGAGAGGATAAATGTGTATAATGTATCCAGCTCTGCAAATGGGAGGTCATGATTGATAGGTGGTCGAAGTTCGAGAACGATGTCTAACTGTCGCATCGGTGATTCGAAAGTGGAGTTGATGAAGCGGACAGCAAGGGAGGCATATATGAACTGGCCAGAAGCTTTGCGGATTAAAGTGTCAATCTGCTGCTCACTGGGCTATCCAGAGGGGATTCCTGAACAAAATGGATGACATTTTTTTATGTCGCGAAACTTGTCATTGAGAAAGTGGCGGATATCCACGTCAGGCAGAAAGTCGTCATTAAGTTCAAGGTGGGATACAGTTAACCGCTCGCTAATAAGGGAAACAGCTGACTTGATATGGGCTTCTGGGCGGCTGACTATTAAGAACTTGAGTGGGAGTGGATATTGGGCCATAGAAGAAGAGAGGAATTGTATGAAGTCGGTTTGGGCACCTTTATCCAAGCATTCATCAAGACCATCAATGACGACCAATAGGGGAGATTGCTGATTTATAAAATAACCTTGGTCTGCGAGGAGTCGAAGTGGTTCGAGGACGAGCTTCGTGAACTGCACCTCAATGGAATATGAAAGGATCAGGGGATCAGCCTCCATGGCGGTGTTGATAACGTTGTGAGTTGCAGGAATAACGCAAGCAACACGATAGGCGGTATTGGCGACCAGTGGCTTCATTGTATTTCGTTTGGGATCTGATCGGAAGAAGAGGAAACTGGCAAGGAGGAGTCCATGCTCCGCAAAGAGCTCTGCAACCTTTCGGGCGATGGCGGTCTTGCCAGCCCCAGCGGGGCCATAGAGCCAGAGCATGAAGGCATCTTTCTCGATCATGCCTGTTGCCCAATCAATGATCTTGTTGATAACGGCGACTCTGGTGTTCGGATGGCATTTAGGGGGATCTGGGCGATTATCTGAGTCGTAGAAAGCATTGGGAGAGACTTTCTCCACAAGCTTATCGAACCCTTTTCGGTGTGCATTAGTTTCGACAGCAGGAGATGACTCCGTCGATGAGCTTACCTGAAGGCCTTGTTCCGTGATATGTCGGGTTCAAGTGTGTGACCGCATTGAAGGTCCCACCGTGAATGGAAGGGCGATAACTTCCTCTCAGTATGCTCGCCATTGTTCGTGAGGAACTAGAAAGAACTGGCGAACGAGGATGGTGAGGGGAAACAACAAAGCTGAGGCAAAGCGGTGCAGAGTACTTGAACTGGATAGACACTGCCTCGAGCACCGCCGCGCGGCATTTGAAATCCGTACCTCAAAGAGGGAAGTCAAGGAAGAAAAAAAAAAAGAAAAATTACTCAATCAGCGAGGGAAAGGGAGGGTACTGTTGACTTCATCCCGCCCCCTCGACTGATTTCCTCCCGTTTTCAGTTCCTCGAAATACGATTACACTCAATAAACGCACGTATCGGAAGAGTAGTTCGGTACAGTGTACTAGTACAACCTACGAGTGTCGATGCGCCTTCTAATCCGGCATCGCCTCCAACCACGTTTTCATGCACAAAAGTGGGTGTTGCATTGTCTAATCTATATTGCACTAATGTACATGGCACGCACCTTAAATTGCATGGTTCTCCAAGCGGGCCTTGGGCGAGCCCATGGAAGTGTGGTGATGCTGGCTACGGCAGCACTCTTCTCGAAAAATGTACCCATCATGCATGAGCCCTTTTTCTGGGCATAAATGGCAAGGATATGCATTGGAGAAAGTTCGACATTGGCTCAACACATCGGAATTGGTAACGTGACGACATGTCCAACATCAATGCATCAGTCGTCACATCCTCTTTCCTCACCATCGCCCGTCGATTTCTCATCCCTGCGCACCCCACCCACTAGGTTAGGATGAAGGTATGCTGCTCTCAGTTTTCAATTTGCACCTTCACCCTACGTACCCCATCTCCGCAGACAGCATGAGTACGACGATTTGCGCACTATTACACCGCCATCCCGTTTTACACGACTCATCCATGCCCGCTCTCCCTCCCTCACGTTTACAAACACGTTCGAAAGACTCCCCAATCATAGCCATGATCAGAAACTGCTCTCCGTCCCTCATCATCTTGTTTCAGCCCACCCCACTTTCTGCTGAAAACCTTAGAGGTGTCAGGAACGTCACTCGCGAGGTCATCAAGTACTTGGCAGATGGACACGTCAGATGAATCGCTGAATCGTCACGTAATCACGGAATGCGGGTCCTGGTCAGGCCAATCGCTCTTACTCTTTGGCCATTATTACCCCTGGCAATCTCCTACCCAAGGCTTCTTCCAGTCGTATGAAAAGCTACTCACCAGGATATTGGCACCCTCGCCCTTCACGACTAGGTCTCTTTTTTCGATTCAATTCTCCATCTTTCCTAACCCCGCTTTCCTCCGTCTCTCCTGTGCAGATAGCGCTTCATCCATCTTTCGTCATCCATATGGCTCCAACACCTCTGCCTGCCCCCCCGTCCTCTATCGACGTTGGCGCCATGCAAGTCTTCCATCACTTCGCTATTTATCATATGATCTACTGTCGCTTTCGTATTCTGTTTGTCGTTTCCAGTGATATTTTGGGCAAACTGCATGTAGTGAGCCGGCGATTGCAGGTGCGGGTGGTCTGTTGGTGGTGTCAGTCGTTGTGGGTTTTGTCACCGATGTCGCATAGCGCTTGGTACGTTCTTTCCCGATCTATATTCATGCTCACGATGCTGATTTAAATGACCCCGCTAGACCTTGGATTACTGGATGTGTCAAAAATGCCATCGCGACGTCGCCTTGGCTTCCCGTACTATTTAGAGGCGTGTATATGCAACCCTGTTCTTTCTCTCTCTCTCTTTCTTACCCGAATCCTGTTGTATTCATTAATCCTCCTTTCTAGTGCCGCGCTGTATACGGTTTTCGTAGCGTGACCGCAGGGCTTTGGGTTCAAACTTGGAAGCAGGTATAGTAACGATGATCTATTTGATGCGACCACTAGCGAGCATTCTCCTTTAATTTTTGCCCTCAGTTTTCCTTTCATATGGTTGATCCCACTCCTGTCCTTGATGGGTAACCTCTTGCGTGAACGTGTTATGTATTTCCTATCGGGAAATATCTCAGCATCTTCACGTGTCATTCTGTTTTTGCTGGTTACGACCCATTTCCTGCGGTGTATCCTGTTATCACTTGCTCGTATCAGGTCAGGTGTACCGTCACCAACCGAAGGTTCTTACCCGCGTTCTTCCTCTCCCTGCACATTAATTTTTTTAGGGGATCAGGATGCGGTTACGTTCGATACTACGTGTTGGTGGTGATACATAAGTCAGGTTGAGTGACTACGTTGAGTCCGTTATATTTGGATGGTGGCCGATAAGGAGGATGTTGTCATCTCTAGTGGGACGATGCGGAGTCAATGTGTTATTTCCCACCCTACAACCTTTCTTTCAGCCGAACTGTAGTTTACTTATCTTCTATTTTTCAAAGATGTTCTCAATAATAATCCGTATCTTTGAGTGCAACAAGTAAACTCTATCCGGAATGAACTATACATGTGTATATCCTAGCGATAGGAACTTGAAAAAGGTACCCACCGACATGAGCTACGCGAACGGTGGAATTTGTGGTTGTGATCGGAGGGCTTTCTCTGGTCTGATGGAAGTGGGCCGGAATATTGAGCTGGAAAACGGCAGTGTGTCATCCGATACCTTCGAAAATGTGGCGTGTAAGGCAGTAGTCCCGAAAAAAACTCGGCCTATTAAGGCACTGCCTCTACAAGTACTGAGCGATGCGCCAAGATACCGCGAGCATGAGTCGTGGATGCCGGGGAACTTGGTATACCGCGGGCTGCCTTCGTGACAAATAGACATGGGCACTATCTCAAGTTCTCTTCGATATCGGGATATTCTGCCTTGTAAAGGATACCTTTGTAATTTCTAAATGATGTCATAGTCATCACATTTCGACTCGAGGAATATTAAATAATAAAAGTGAGTTCAAACTTAGATTTGTAATACGGGAGGATAAAATCATAGTATCATGTCTAGACTGCACGATCGACCATATCGATATCCTTCAATGAGTCTCGCCCGCGGCCGAATACTTTCACAAGGGACTATTTACATATATATGCATATCAAGTTCTTGAGTTGTCAGCCTTGTGAGCGAAATAGATGTTTGCCTTTCAAGTGGAGAATCTTGGGCGAGTTTCAAGCGAGTTTTATGTACATCAGAAGACACCCTTTCGATTAATTGAATGAGAAATGCGAAGTTATCTACTTCAGTACGTCACAAATACACGATGGACAGAATTCCTATTCGTACTTCTTCAAGGCTTCGACGATCGCCGCCCAGCGCCCATTATTCCAGGATGTAATATCCTTCCACTGCTGACTGTCCTCTCCCCAGACGACCCTCAACCAGACAAGATAGCCGGCGACAATGATATCCCCCCACGACGGAGTCTCTCCCAAGAGGAAGG
>Ga0307513_10005339_pt1 | contig 16993 bp, 16 predicted proteins | sample 15_EM_MG_FD_202174 | JGI IMG/M metagenome (GOLD analysis project Ga0307513, IMG submission 202174) | Populus trichocarpa ectomycorrhiza microbial communities from riparian zone in the Pacific Northwest, United States - 15_EM | ecosystem: Host-associated > Plants > Roots > Unclassified | place... | reverse complement strand
ACCGAAAGCGCACAACGCGTGCTCAGACTAAGATCCTCGAAGAGCAGTTCAAGACTACGGATAAACCTGACGCGGGGACAAGGAGCGACCTCTCCATCCGCCTCGGCATGACCCCCCGCGAGGTCCAAGTCTGGTTCCAGAACCGACGTGCGAAGGAGAAAAAGCTGCGCGTGCAAGCCCAAGCGGCCCTTAATCAGGAGAACGAGCAAGCACGGTCCTCAACACCCGAAAACGAGGCGTCTTCCCGCGCCATCTCACCTTCCGTTATCGCTCCCACGGATGCAGACTTCTCTCATACTCCACCGCCCAACTACGCTGACGTACCGCAACTCATGGCAGAGCCCGCCTCCGCATCCGCCATGCCAGACTCTGCGAGTCGCCCGTCCAATGACACAGACTCCCCTTCAACCGTTCGGGGCATGCAACACAATGATCGAAAGAACTCGCCCCTTACGGTTCCCGTGATCCCCACTCTCCCGCGCGTTGTGTCAGTACCGGCCATCCCGTCGATCAGCACGACTGGTTTGTCACAATCCTCTTCCGCACCTGCAACATCGGTTGGCACCAGGTCGTTCATGGGCTTCTCACACCGGGGATCCCTACCTCATATACCACAGGTGCCGTACACGGTCGAGCAGACGCATCAGAGGTCGATTTCGTCTCCCGGATTCACACCCCCAAGCAGCGTTTCCGAAAATCCGTCCCCCCCTGGCACGGTTCCTTCGTTCGGTCAGACTCAAACCCGGTACAATTTTACAGCAGCCTATCCCAAGACTCCTTCATACGTGTTCCCGCCTCGTGTATCTCAAGCCCCCGTTTCTGGTCCCTTGCCAACTCCCAACTACTCGTTCGGCGCGCCTGTATATGCCAAGGTCGAAAATGGCGAAGACGATGGCACCATTCCGTACGCTCAACATCGAGGCCTCCGCTTTGGTTCGATTGACTCCGTAGCATCCCTTGCTGGTAGCGATACCACCAAGAGTGCGGTATCGTTGCCTACCACGGATGTCACGCACACCACCTTCGAGGATGATACTTCATTTGCCTTCAACTCTGAGCAGAGGCGCCCATCGTACGTACACTCAATTGGAGTATGTCAGTAGTACGTAAATATTGAAACTCATATGCAGGTCCAGCGGTGCTACCCCTTCCGCACCCACGTCTGTCTCTCCGTGGTCTGGAGATTTCTCGAGTGCTTCCCCAATGTCTGCCGCTAGCTACGGCCACACCGTGTCGCAGCCTGCACAGGAGAACGGGATGTACGTCGACTATAGCGCCCCTTATGAGAACGACCCCCCAGTCGTTGCCTCCCGGCAGATCTATGCGCCCACCCCGGCCAAGGCAAATATGGCTTTCCAGAATGCCATGTACGGTTACAGTGACAACATCGCCGTCGCCCAGTCCACCGCGGACGACGCGCTTGTTCAGTATGGTGGTTCTGAGATGGTCGCTCCCTTCCAGGGCTACGCCCATACCCAGGCCTATGATGCTCCCTCTGCCATTTCTCAGCAGCCCTTGATCGCTCAGTATACGACTCAGGCCCTCAGCTACGACGCCAACACCTTGGCCATGCAGCCGTCCTACGGGTACCCCTACAACACGGACTTGTACAACAACCAGTACAGCGCTGGCCTTGAGCTTTACGATGCTTAGCCACGCAATTTGAGAGAGTCTACGCGTTTGTGTATTCTATACCCGGTCCCGCCTCTTTTTTTTTCTCGCTTTTTGTTCGGCGGTGCCGATCTGTTGTTGGCATTACTTTTTCTTGTTTCGACGACACCATCACCCTACATTACTCCCTCATAATACGATTACTGCGCGACTGCGCGCAGGATCGTCCACGCTGTCTTTTACGACTACTACCATATAGCTGCATAATGCGCTACGTCGCATCTTGACTCGATAGCTTATCATTGAATAGTTGAACACTGCCGGTCATTCAAACAATCCAAAGTCTACTCTAGCTCTGCAGACAAATATCCTCCATTTGTTCCACTCTCTGCTGAATCGTAAGACCTCATGTATTTGGTTCGTAAGGGATGTTTGCTGCATTATGTGGTGAATTCTATGTGAATATGCCTCGCCAGAGTTGCGTCCATGACGCCATTGTGAGCAAAGGTTGGTTGACTGAAAAACATGGCCCTTACCTCGATCAGGACGGAGGGGGATGAAATTCAAATCATCAACCAACTGCTCCTGCCTCATACTGAGGAGTGGATCAGCATCGACTCAACGAACGATGCATACGAGGCAATCAAATCGATGAAGATCAGGGGCGCCCCTGCGATTGCCAGCCTTGCCAGTCTCTCCACCGCCTCGTATCTTTCCCGTGCTCTCAAACTAGTCCCACCACCACCTTTCTTAGAATCCCTTGATGCGTTAAAAGCCCATCTCGATCCGATCTTCACACACCTGTTCTCATCCAGGCCCACGGCAGTGAATCTCGGCCAAGCCATTAGCCGTTTACGAAAGATCCTGGACCAGGGGGCACAGGCCGGCTCTACAGCTATACACGTAGCACAGTTGCTCGTGAAAGAAGGCCGCCAGATCGCAGACGAGGATGTGGGACGTAACCGAGAAATGTCCCGGCACGGAGCGGAATGGATAATTGCCCAAGTCGAAAAGAGGACACCGGGCGCGTCTGCAAATGGGCTCAACGTAATGACTGTCTGCAATACTGGCAGTCTCGCGACATCGGTAGGTGACTGGCTGGCTGGCCCCCCTGTTGTGCACAAATGGCATTTAAGCTTGACCCGTCTTGGACAGGGATACGGGACTGCGCTGGGCGTTATTACTCACCTCCATGAAACCGGCAAGCTCAAACGAGCATTCTATACCCAGAGCACGCCGTACCACCAAGGTTCCAGGTTCGTATCGGTTCCTTTTTTTTTTTGGTTCGATTGAGGTTTTTTGTTGACCAGATTGACGGCATTTGAGCTACTGTCGTTGGGAATACCGTCCACAATGCTATGTGATAGTATGGTTGGTTCACTTTTCCAGCTGCGCGAGATCCACGCAGTCGGTACGTTCCTCCCTTGCAGTGCCAGCCGGGAAGCTCGCTTAACGATCTTCCAGTCGTCGGTGCAGATAGGATTGCCCTGTAAGATGCTTTAGTAACGATGGTTCACCTCATGGTATTGACGACGAGAATGCTACATAGGAATGGCGATGCAGCCAATAAGGTAGGGCCTCCAAATGACGAGAAGACGCGGCCAGATCTTGACCACATGCTACATAGATTGGGACGTACAACGTGGCCGTCCTAGCCGCCCGGCATAACATTCCGTTCGTCGTCGTCGCCCCCGTGAGCACTGTGGACCTGGAGACGCGGGACGGGAGCCGGTGAGGCTTTTCTGCCTTTCTGATGGCCTCTTTAGGAATTAGACTAAGACTTCCCCAGCATTCCCATTGAGCACCGGCCACCATTGGAAGCCTGCCTGGTCCGGGGCCGACTCATCGGATCATTCGCGCAAGCTGTCGTTCAAGTCACCCCAGACCTCGATTTGGAGGGTGGGGGAGTATACAACCCTAGTTTTGACGTGACCCCAGCAAGCCTCATCAGTGCCATTGTCACGGAAAGAGGTGTTGCAGCAGGGGCAGAAAGCGCTCATGAGAGCATTGACGTGCGCAGTGTGGCGTAGAGCATGGCTACTTGATACTAGTTTCACAACGGAAAGGAGAATATCACACGAACACCCGCTCCACAGGTATTTTCGGAGCCGCCTCCGCGCGACCCTAGCTCAGAGGGAGGCCTACGCTGGCTTGTTGAAAGAGATATGTCGTTGTCGAAAACGTGTTGATTGGGGTTGATCGATTATGAGTGGCCCGAAAACGGTTGTGAGAAGAACTAGTAGTGATTGACAACGGGTGCGACGCCGGACGACGGTGGGAAGATGAGACCGACGAGTGGAACTGATTCAGAGATGAATGCCTTGTGCAGCGTTGGGCAGGAGCGACGGAAGGAGAGAAGCGAACCGATGAGCGGTCCGCGACCGCCAGAAGCATCAGCGCCCGTCCGCGGTGGTTGCAGCGGCCACGTAGGGCACGTTCCTAAGCCGAACTTTCTACTTCCACGGTTGTGAAACACGACAGCGACCCCGCTTGTCTGGATAAACACCACCGCCCGCGTGCGCGGCTGGGTTCTCCACCTCCCTATACTACTTATATGTACTTGTATCTACCACCCCACTCCCCACCCCCTCGTCGTTACTCATCCCGCTCGACCGTATTCCGTCCTCCTCAGTCCTTTCAACATCGGAGCCCTCGACCCCCAGCTTCTTGTCCAGCGCTTCACCGGATGGCAGCGTTGCAGTAGAGAACCTAACCATCGTTCAAGAGAATCATACCACTTATCACATTCTCTCAACCCCAGGCGCTCGTATGACTATCCCACTCCCCCAGCTTCTCTTTCCAGATCCTTTCTCGCGCTCCTCCAGCTTGGAAGCACTCTCGCACAAGTTTCCGTCTCCATTCGACTCAAACTCTTGCCAACCACACATTATTTCTTTTTGTTCCCCGTACGGTGCATACTCCCATATGGCGCATCACGATTCGCCCGATTCCTCGGGTAGTTCGCTCACATCTCGAGCGAATTCCGGTACTGAGGCGCAACCACAACCTGTGGCGAACACTCTCACCAAGAAATCGTCGCTTAAGCGAAAGCGAGATTCGAAACCCGGCGGGGACGCCCCTCCGCTCGAAGGCACAGTGAAAACCACCCGGGAAGCACCAAAGAAGAAGAAAGCAAACAGGGGTAGGTGTTCTTCACACTGCCAGTGCACAGTCTAATGGCCCACTGCGGTCAGCTTGCATTCACTGCCAAAAGGCGCATCTCACATGCGACGACTCACGACCTTGTCAACGTTGCGTGAGACGGGGCATGGCCAACACCTGTACTGAGGGCCACAGGAAGAAGGCCAAGTACCTTCTGGATGAAGAAGAACTCAGTGAGTATCGGGCGTCTTGGTCGATTTCCCAACCCTGACCAGCACGCAGCGGCTCTGAAAAAGAGCAAGGAAAAGGAAAAGGAAGTCGTCTCAGGGAAAGCCCCCCCGCCTCAGACGCTATCGTCTGCTGCAAAGCCGCCTCTCGCTTTGCGATCACAGGAAGCACCAACCAACTTGGCGTATAACGCCAATCCGCAATACTCGCAAGGGTTTGGTTCTGAGGTGGCGAACATGGAATATTCCATGCTCTCGGCCATCTTGGGCGATCAAGCTCATGATGATCCTGCACTTCCTAATCCGCCTCCACGTGCCAACGGCCATCCACTAGATCTGCATTCCCATCGGCTAGTCGTAAGCACCGATTTCGGGCCACTCACGTCAGAACAACATTGGCCGTCTCGAGAGTTGCCACCCCCTCAAACACCGACAGGTGCTCTAGCGCCCCCACAACCGCAGAATTCCCATCCCGATCCGATGTATGTCCAATCCGGACCCGTTGATGTGCCCATGTTCGGACCCGATGCTCGTGGAGCGCCGATGCCAGGCGCCGCCTCGATGTGTTCTTCCCTTCCCCAACCCGATACCTCACCACTTTCATCTCAGCCTCCGCCCACGGCACCTTCCTACCTTCCCCCGCAGCCAATCTTGTCTCATTCCTCGGGTCAAGTCGCCGTCAGCACGGACCTGTCGGGCGACTCGGGCAGCACCCAACTTCACGGACAGCAGGTTGCAGCAACATCGACGTCACAGGCTAGCGATGTTTATGGCAAAGTGACAGCGCCATATGATTACACTAAGGTATGCACCTCTCATTCTGTGCTGTATCTGCGAACCTTGACCCTGATGGATGTCTTCAGGGCTACCACTACCTCATGCAACATCTGCGTCTTCACTTCGACCAGAGTGACATCCTCCGTGTCGTTAGGGCGCTTGCGATCTATCGGCCTTCATTGATTGCCCTCCAAGTGCCCCTGTCAATCGAGGACGAGACTTTTGCGGAGAAATCTCTGCAGCGGTCTCTCATTGTGCGTCTCATGCATCTCATTCTCCTCTCTCATTCAATCTAACGTCGTTCTCCGGAAGCAGGAACTCGAAAAGCTCATCTCGTACAGTGGGACGCCGACCGCTGTCTGGCGTCGTACGGGGGAGATATGTCTAGTAGGCCTAGAGTTCAGCATGCTGACCGAGTGGAGCCAGCAAGACCTGCAGAAGAAGTTCATCTACGAGGTGAGTTGCCGGTGCCGGGTGGATTGACAGCTGTCTCACTTCAGACCTGTCCGGCCGCAGTTATTCGAAAGACAATCTGTGGTGGAATACTGGGAAGCCTTTGCTCGCCATTCCTTCGAGTCACACACTCAATCCGTGTATTCCCACTGCGTGCTTCTCAAGCCCTCTGGGGAGCCGGTTCCATGCTCATTCTGCTTCACCATAAGACGAGATATCTTTGACTGCCCCAGTCTTATTATTGGTGAGTACGATTCCTCCCGGCCCTTGGCATCGTTGACACGTTCCTCGGTGTCCCGTAGGGCAGTGGCTGCCGCTGCTTGGATAACCTTTGATCTTCTCACTCGTGCATTTATTCTGTGTCGCATTGAGTTTCCTGTCCTGTGTTACTTACGATGTTGTTAATCCTTTGTACACTGTTGTTTTCTGATCACGCCTCCTCGAGTATCGCTGGCTTCATACTCCTTTGTTGCTCTTGTCGGTGCAGAAGGATACCAAATATTGCCAGCGCACGGGTTTGCCAAGGCCATCCTCTTGCACCAGGATTAGTGTAGCGCGTGGATATCATCAAAAAATATAGGAAATAGTTCTACGACATGTATACAAGGCCATTAAACCGTTACCGACGAGTTATAAGGCGTCCGTGATACGAAAAATAGCCCGTAATGAATAGCATTTTGAGAAGGTGGGCCCGGCGACGTCTATGGTCCTATACTGTTTCTCCAACCTGAGTATACTCACTCTCAACCCCAGGCTCGGTCATAGCGGCGTGCCCCAGGATAAGAACCGCAGATGCGCCGATGATCCAGAAGATGGTGGCAAAGGGAGCGGCGAACCACATGAGTGGGATACTGCACATCAAAAGATCGTTAGAATTGTCTTGTGCATGTGAAGGCAAAATATTACCCAATAACAAAAAGACCAGTATAAAGGTGCTTTTGCCTGTAGTAAACAGTCAATACATTGAAGGTAGTCCGGGATAGCTCGTGCTCACGTTACCGTTCGATCTCCAACTTGTAAGGGTTCTGGGGCTGCAGTAATCGCTCGTTCAGTCTTGGCCGCTATGGAGGTTCGAGCAGAATGGCAAACGCACCCCACTTGTTGATTGCGACAAAACCACCACACAAGAAACCAATAGCAATAAGGAGGTGCGAGTTGGTGATAAGTGCGTAGACCGCGAGGACGGCCATTACGACGAGATAATTTCCTGGTGTAATCGTATGAACACAACGTTGACCTCAAAATATAGTGTACGGGAGTTCTATGCAGTGGGTTGATGCGTACCGCTAAAATGGCGTGTATTGTAGGTGACTCTTGTCACTGCCGTGTTAAAGTCGGCCGGTCGAGAGACACGATTCACATCAAAGAACTCTCCGAGGGGCCTCAGTGCAGTCAAACGAGTCTCCTGTAGGTTAAACAGAGAGCTTGGATAAGCCCGACAGACCTGGTGGGACAGCGGCAGGGGTGGCGTACTCTGAAGTTTTTAAGGGACTCCTGGGCACGGAAAATGACCTCCATATCGCGCTAAGATAGACAGTAGTTGTTTGGAAAGGAGGGACGAGAGCGAGCGGGTGTAATGCTGAGGTGGCAGCGGGTCAAGTTTGCGGGTTTATATTTGTGCTAGGGTTTGCAAAGGAGTTGAACTGCGCCGCATTCTCGACCACGTCTGCCCGAGGCCGCATCGATTCCGGAGACACGTAGCCACTATGTTGCGCAGACCACCGACCATGATCAAGCTAGACCAACTCGCGGTTCAGGAGGTCAAGGACACCCTCGCTGCAAAGCGAAAAGATGAGGAGTCTATGGCCCTCGACGAGGGAGAGGGAGACAGTTCCACGGCCCCTCTTCCCTACATGGAGCAGGAGAAACGTAGAAGGGCGTTGATGACCCAAGCGCAGCGTTTAGGCATTGCAGATTAGGTAGGGGTTCATGCGCAGGCACAAACCTCACTAATATTAAATCCTTCCACCGTAGCTAGGATACAGAACTGCCCTCAAATATAGCTCGTTTGTGATGACTCCCCGGTTAGATGCTGTCCTTCTGAAGATATTCGGCACGAAACCCTGCGAAATGTATCAATTCGAGAGTCTATAGAGGGGTACTCAAACGTACTATTGAGGTCCCTCCCATCACATAAGACGACCAAATCGTTTCTACGGAGGTGATTGCAGACATTCCGGAGAGAATCCCATAAAACGGAAGAAGTCACCCCTCGGTTGTCGCCCAAACCGTCGTGTTCTTGAAGAGCGAGGGCATCCAGGATGTGATCAGCCGATTCCTCGTACCGCTGCAACGTTATGTACGAGATACCGAGATTAAACCTTCGGCAGGCGCTTAGCACGCTGAAATAACCATGCAAAAACCCCTTACCTCGCTCGTATGTAAGTTGGATTCAGCTCGAGTGCCCGTTGGTAATAGTAGATCGCCTCCTCGGGGTGCCCACCATTTGCGATTGTAGCTCCGATCCGATTGTACAAGAGATAGTCGTCCGGGCGAACCTCCAATGCTGCCTCAAAACAATCTCTCGCCTTATCGTATTCCTAGACCATCGCTCTAAGGACGTTGTTCTTCGCGATGGACTCTTACTCACCTCACTCGTGTTCAATAAGACCCCAAGGGCAATCTGAACGTCAGCATCGATGGCACCACCAGGCACAGATTTCGCCATCTCAACCAAGCACCCGATGAGGTCTTGTGCCCTGTTCGCCTTGGAGCTTGAACTGGCATTGAATGCCTTCCATCTCCTCACTGCATCAGCGTAAATGTCCTTCCGGTCAATCCAATCCTCAATTGCGTCGTATGCATGAACCCGGTTTCCTTCGTTCGTGTAAGAGACTGCGAGTTCCAGCCATGCCGCAAGCAGGGAAGGATCCAGTTCAATGGCGCGTCGAAGGGCTTGGATGGCCTTGTCTTCCCGCTCATTGGCTTGTTGCTTTACGCCGAGGTCGAACCACGCCTGTGCGTTCTCCGGATCGCGAAGCACCACAGCCTCGTGCTCCAAAATACCCTAGAGGATTCGGGTTAAATCTCATAGCCCCTACGATCATTATGATACCACTCACTTGTTCAACAATGTCATGGATCGTGTGGTGCCTCGCAGTGGACGACTGTCCGACAAGATAGGGGTTATTCTCTTGAAACTGATACTCGTACACTCGCTTGACTCCAGTCGCAGTAGCCTCCCATTGGTCCCAAGACCCTTGCAAGGTATCCCATTCTTTTCCTTGGAGACCTTGCTCTTGCAACGGTGGCACGATCAGTCGGGCAGACGAGACCCCTTCGCTCGCCTCCGCTTGACCCCAATAAGCAGCGTATTCACGGTTCTCCCTCTCCCAGTACGCATCTCCTTCATCCTCGTCCATCGAATCTTGTGCGAAATCAATGTACACTGACTTTCTGCGTCGGCCGACAGCCGGGGTGTACTGACTCGTGTCCACAACAGATAGACCCGTGCGCATTGGTGCACTTATTGACATTGACTGAGATTCACTCGAGGTGGTAGTGGTTGCCCCCGATGCAGGAATCATGTCGTTCCCTTCGACGACAACCTCCTTATCTCGAACTTGTCGCATAAAGCCAAAGAAGGCCGAATTCTTAAACTTGGGGTTCGTTTCCTCCTTCACGGCGTCAATGAGCATCCCTGCCGTGCGAGCGAGCTCGTCGCCGTCAAAGGGTTTCTCTATTGGCTTTGCGTGGTCAGTTGCAGGCTCTTGTTGTAGTGATCGAGTGAGCGCAAGAAATTCTTCATCCCAGGATACTGGTGGGGAAAATAAGAAGGCTACCGAGGACTTGATGGCGTGAATACCTACCTTTGCTCCACGCTTGAGGTTGTTGAGGCGGCGGTGACATCACCTGAGCGACCGGTGGGATCATATGCGTTCCACTGAATTGTTGGTGCATGTGCATGGGCGTCATATGGGGCAATGGGGCCACGGCTAACCAAAATTGTCATTTTCTTCGTGGGGGGTGTAAAACAGTAACGAGAAACGCACCGTGTTGCGATACAATCGCATTTAACACTGGTCTCTGCACGAATTGAACACCGATAGGTGGTTTGGCCCTCTGCTCCGCCGCGAGGAAGTCTGTGGCCCAACCCTGCATAATCGCGTCATGCTGCTGAGCCGCCTGCGCTTGCAGTTTCCACGGGGCTTCTCTGGAGGGCTGGTTTGCAACAGTTGGTGCTTGTTGCAGCGGTAACGCCGCTGAGAGCGCGCTGAGGTCGAAGGTTTGGGGTGTCGCACCCTGGGAGAAGAACTGGGCTGCTTCGGACTGGAGAGATGGACCTGCCAGTCTAGACTGGTGGAATGCCTGTATAAATAGGTAGTTGGATTGGTTGAGTACTACGTGCAACGATGAGGACGACGGTACCGCTCGGGATGGACCTGCTCGGCCCGCTCCAGAGTAATCCTGATCACGGGAATGTAAGATATTATGTCTGTGTACACCGGTGGGAATGCTCCTGTGACAAGCCGGAGCTATCCGTTACCTGCTGGGGTCCCCGATCCGTGTCCACACGTTTGCTCAGCTGCTGTAAAGGGTTTGACGGGCCACAATCCGCGTTGTTGAGGAGGGTTCCCAGTGACATCTTCGCTTGGTGGCTCTCCCGCAATCTTCCAGTCCCAGAAAAATCTCAAACGGGTTTAAGTACGAGCCAAATCACATGTCATCCAGCGAACCGCCTCAGGAAGCTCGAAACTCGGACAGGGTACTTGGTAATCGGTAGGTCTAGGGAAATGCCGATACACGGGACCGTTCACCAGTTCAGCGTCGGGTTCAGAAAGAGAGATGTATTGGGAAATTTAGAAGACAGGGAGAGATACACGCGGGTACCCGTTGGAAGGGTCCAACTCTAATATCTCGCAGTCCGTTGGATGACCGCCGCCGATTTGCGTTTCGATGCAAGCGAAATCGATGTCCTAGCGAACGGGTAAGATCCGGGCCAACGAAGAAAAACCACATATGCTCACGGTCTCCAGGCAGATCAAAGGGTGGTGCCAGGTGCCCGTGCCGTAGACGACGCCCTGCGCGGTGCTCGCGACAAACGCTCTGAGAGAGCTCATATCGGGTTTATCGTCTGGATCGAAGCATGAGCACCTCAAGAACACTGCCGTCTCGATACTTACCCTCTCCATTGGATGCAACGATGACTAAGTACGCCCTCCCTTGTTTCGTCAATGCGTATTCACTCACACCCGTACCGCCGACGGCAAAGAATGCCTGGTTTGTGCAGGGATGCCTCTCGAGCAGCTTAACATCAAACATTTCTCCAACTTTGGCGTCGATCGGCTTGCACCTGTACATTGACAGTGCGGTTTTAGCTTCTGTATCCAAGGGGTAAGACGACTTGACTGGAGCAAGCGCATGATATTTCATGGCTGAGCCTTGGTTTGCGGGGGTGACTTTGATCCCACGAGGAGCGGCATTTGGTGTGGTGTAAGCCTGCACGACATGACCGTACGGGGCAAATGCTTCTGGAGTGAGTGGAAGGGCAGGAATAACCTTGGGCGATATGCCCAGTTCTCTGGGCACCACTTTGACGACTTCCTCGTATGTTAGTGAAGGCTCGGGGGTGACATCTGGGGCGGTCACCGGGCTAGAGTCGATTTCGAGCCCACTGGGTACGCGTTTGCCTGTGATGCGCAGACGCTTCACGCCGCCGTCGGGATGAATGGTAAGACGCACGTGGCTATACACTACGTCCTCTACGTTCTGGAGCTGGAAATGGTGCATTCGGTGGGGGCCGAGCTTGATGCGCGGAAGGATTAAGACCCATGCCTCCTCTGAGGCATCTGGAATGTCCTGTACGATGTTAAAATAATGAAGCCGAATCATTCAACGCGTCTTTTACCTTTTCAGACAGGGTGGCATGAAGTTCCGCGCTCTCTGGGTAATTGCCGACGAAGTTGGCAGTGTCAATCTCAGCAGCTTCAAGATTCCCAAGGGCTCCCCTAAACCTTTGGGGTGAGCGATACGTCAAATGCCGAGCTATATACGTACAGTTTGACGATTACCCAATCTTTATGGCCAGGCTCTCTGCTGCGACGCGTTTCCCAGCCATCACCCATGTCCTTCCCTAGCAGAGGTTCAGTAAGCTTTACCAGGAGTGTGTGATGCCGTACCTCTGCCAGGCAGGAGTAAGTTTGACCCAACGCCATAGTGCTGATCAGAGACGAGGACGGCCTGTCCACCCGAGTAGACAGAAGCAAGGTCAAAGGAGGATTCGATATGAGGAAAGACAGGCGTCACAAGCCCGTAAACGCGAAAGCGAGCCTGAGCGGTCATGAGGTCAAGGTGTGACGGCCGCTGAATGGTTCACCCACAATGCCACCATCGGGGTAAACGTTGAGCTTGACATGACTATATGCTTTTTGGGGACGAGGAATGGCGAAAAGGTGGCGAGATGTTGGCCCAAGGTCGACTTTAGGGAGAATTTCGACCCACTAGAAGGAGTCTCGGATCAAGGAAACGGAGGAGCGAGCGACTGGCTTACTCTGTCGTCATTGTTGGCAGGATCTGGACCAGTGACGGAGAAGAGAGCCTGCACTGAAGCCTGTGGAGCCTCATTCCCTGTGGCACGGTAAGGGACATGAAATCGACACCACGTGAAACGGGAACACGGACCGTTGAAGTGGGAAGTATCGATGTCGATGCCAAATATGGTCCCGGGTGTTCCCAGTTTGATTATACACCTGGAGAACACTAAATGAGGAAAGCGAACTATGAGAGAGGCGAGTTTACCACGCACCAGTCGTAGGTCGGATTATGCCTGCGGGTTTCCCATCCACTGTAGAGGGCACCATTAGGACCGTACTGACCCTTGAGGCTCAGTGCGGGCTATGCAAGGGTTACCGATAAGGCGTCAGTCGGGGAGCTCGAAAATTAGGAGCAGACTTGCCTCGACAAGGAGGAGATGGAAAGCCTCGGCGAAGAACTCGTCTGAAACAGAGGTTACTTTCCCTCCGAGGGCCACAGACGATACTTCTGTGGGCAACGTCAAGTTCGACAGCGACGAAGGGGGCGAGGATCGGACGGAGGCTGACCGGTGAGGGAAGAACCAAGCTTGGAAAAGTCTTCGAGAGCTAGTCGCTGGTAGGCCATTGTCGAGGCCAGGAAGAGGAGAGCGGAAAGTAGGAGACTAAGAAGCCCAGAGCGGGTGGGTGAGTCCGAAACGGACAACGAGGCCGATGGCATACGCTCGCGGCACACGACATGAGAAATATTACGGGAAATTTGCATTTTGCTAAAGGGGGTAGTGAGACACCTGTCTGACCGTTTCCGGGTGTAGACCGTGGGTTGGGCCCTTGATAGGGGGGGTGCACAGTCTGAACTCGATTTGGAAGTATCGGGCAAGCAGTGGAAAGCACCTTTCCTTGGCTAGTGCTAGGCATCCTTCAGGTTCCAAACGAGAATAGTCGGGGCAGCACCGGTGAGGGGTGCTTCTTAAGAGGCTTGCGAACTAATAGGCGGTGTGGGATAAGTAATTGTTGAATCGACCCACCTCAGCTACGCAGTTGAGAAAGTGCCAGTCTCATGGGAACCGGTGGTGATGCCTCAGAGTAAGTACGCGGCTTATGTGACGTTTGACAAGTCCACGGTACCGAAGGTGTTGGGTTTCCTAAAAGGGGAGTAGCGGCCCATCCTACGCACGAGAGAGGCGATTTGAGCCATCATCTGACTGGGAAGAACTTTATAATAAGATCGCCACCAGTGACCGCGACCACGACCATGTCAGACAACGACGCGCCAGTAGCCAGCAACGACGAAGAGCCCTCACTCCCAAAGGCAACAATAAATAAGTATGTCACAGGTCGACTCACCTCATAGCATCTACAACATTCCGTTCACCCCGATGCAGAGCTCCTTGGACCAGGGATGACTGCTTCAAAGGAGTCTTTGTATCAGTTCGTGACGCTGCTCCAACAGCCGGCTCCCAAAGGCCAACCGATGGCCGCGTCGGCGCGTAGAGTTTACCCACCTCATTTTTTCAGAATCGAACGACGTGTGCGAGCAGGAAAGAAGACGACATCTCCAGAATACGTCATCACGCCGCTGAAAGCGCGTCGTCTGTCTCCAGAGATGATGGACACTACGTTGACTCCCTGCTATCGAAACCTTTAAACACTGGGCTTTGAGTCATACATCCCTGATCTCCAAGAGGTCCTGAAGGACCACAAGTAGACTGTAAAGAAAGTCAGTACTTTATCTCACCGCGTCTCGAAGCCTCTCATCCTCCCTACAGGACCGGGATCGCCGAGCGGCTAAGTTTAACGATGAAGGCAAGACGGAAGGGGAGCTCTGGGGGGAGCAACAGAGGCTCTTCAACCAACGCATCCAGAAAATGGAGAGTGCAAACGCTGCAGACGATGCTCCATCAGCCGCCTCGTAACACCCACGTCTACGTTCAATCACGTATAGGCATCCATGTCCGCCTACAGGTCCGAGCGTGTCGAGTCGATTCGAAATGTTATCTTGTTAGCAGCACTGCGTTCAGCGTCACCTTCAATCTCCAGCTGTATTCTCTATCTATGCACGACAACCCGACGAAGCAAGTCACTCGGCCATAATGTCACGACTGAAGCTCCTCGACACGTCGCTCTGGGCTATCGCCATTCCACTGTGCTCCTGGGCCTATTGGCGGCAGGCCATATCGTTCGACTGTGAAACTGGCTGAAACAGTCGCGTATAGAACGGCTATGGAGGAATTTACCACAGTTGGGTAGCGTGGCACCGTGTACTTACTCTCATATATTTCCTTTCCAAGAACCAAACCTCCGGCTAAGCCACCTGAAAACGCATTTCCAGCAGCTTGGAGGTCTCTTAGCCGCCGTATTATTAGGGGCTACTCCCCTACCCGTAACATCCACCACCCTCTCTGGGTGATATCTACCCCAATACGCATCGACCCACAGTCCTTCCTTCCCTAACTGCCTCATATAGGCCCCTAACTCTCCACTTTGAATGATGATGGGGCCCATTCCTTCCTTCCCCACACCCATTGCCAGAAACTGCGAATAGGCACTTTCGATCATTACCCATGTGACATCCTCCACAGGTATAGAAAGGATTGCGAGGGCCACTGCGGCGTTGGGGCTAAGAATATCGATCTTGGAGAAGGTGACACGAAGTGTTGGGAGCTCTTCCGGCACACACCAGTCGAGGGCAGGTTCGTAGACCGTCATAGGGTGTCATTCCTCTACTTCGTCCACCTCATCCATTACGTGCTTGGCTCTAGCGGGTGAGCAGATGAAATGAAAGGAGATAATCCGGTGCAAGGTCTTTAGGTGTGTACGAATCCGGGGCGTTAGGTACCCAGATTTTTACTCATAGTGTTAGAACAGTTTGGGAGGGTAGATATGACGCACCCCCTCACTCCTCGATAAGGTCTAAAGCCCTGGTTGTACCCTGTGCTCCGTCCCTGAATCGCCACATGCTCGCACCGTAGCTATCCAGTATCTTTTGAGCATACTGAGGAAAACCATATCCCCGATCGACAGTGATACATACCCGATCCGGGTCTAACCTTGAATCGAGACCTTAGGACCTCGCTGCGGCTTGCGAGATTGAAAGTACGAACCACATCCTGCATCATACGGCTGCACAGGTTCTACCTCCACCTATCGAGACGGTCATATGCCCGGTTTACTGGCTCGAATGCACGGATGGAGGGCTGTTCTCATTTGTTCTGTGGTTTCCCGTCCCGTTGGCCGGCCTTGTTCATCCAAATACTCGAATTTATCGAGGATGAACATTATGAGTGTTGAGAACGCCTTGGAGGACTTTTCAAAGGACATAGTTGTCAACGGCGGAACGCAAGAGGATGTTTGATAGTTCGGATGCTCTATCATTAAAGTATGTCGGTGCTTCAAATATAATGTTCCACCTTATTAATCTCTCAGTTCCTTTGTAAGAACGGTATTGGATATTTAAAAGAAACACCCCACCGACTACTCATCCCATACAACAGCAAGCTCCACCAGACGCTCATTTGGGTGATATTGACCACCAGTGTGTCCAACCTCCTCGACGCATGCGGTACACCCCAGCATAATTGACCGTGGCAACGACTCAAGGCCGGTGCCAAGTTGATGGGGAGGAGTGCTCGGCAGGCCCTCTTATTACGCATGCGAGGCTTTGAAGAACGTCAATCCGAGCCCATGAGAAACTTTCGGTTCCCTCTCAACTCTCGAGAGAAATGGGAGAGGTTGACCATTTCGATTTCTCGAACGTTCTATGCCGCGCCTCCGTCCAAGGAGGAACTTGCTGCCATTATCAAGGTGCTTGAGGACAATAAGTTATTGTTGAATCCGGTGTGGCTGTTGATGAAGCCCACCACTTGGACTCAGCCCACCGTGGACCTTGGCTTTCACCCGATGCTCATCAGGCTTACAAGGAGAATTTACTCGAACGCCTCGAGAGCTTTCCCCAGCCGCCGGAAACCCAAGATTTGGTTTCTCTCATCATTCCTAAGAATGTCAATGTGAGTGTTGACTACCTCCGGGGGCTTCCATGGAATCACGAGCTTCGGCATGATGCCAAATCTGTGTTCTGGTTACTCGTGCGGTGGGCCATCCATCTTCGCTCCCGCACGGGCAATCAAATTCCCAAGACCCCTCACAGATCCGTCACGACATTTATCGAGATCTGGTTGGTGTCAATCCAGCGATGGGGACGGAAAGACAATCGTATTTTATGGCCGAGCCTGCCAAAGGCGAACCTTGGCTGGACCCTGAGTATCAAGAATTGGAGCCTCTATTCCGGCAGATGGCCAACTAACTCGACGGTGACCTGTACTGAATATGGTGGTCCCAAGGAGATGAAGGATC
>Ga0307513_10005338_pt1 | contig 16993 bp, 25 predicted proteins | sample 15_EM_MG_FD_202174 | JGI IMG/M metagenome (GOLD analysis project Ga0307513, IMG submission 202174) | Populus trichocarpa ectomycorrhiza microbial communities from riparian zone in the Pacific Northwest, United States - 15_EM | ecosystem: Host-associated > Plants > Roots > Unclassified | place... | reverse complement strand
TATACTATTCATAAATACCTCAGCGTGGTCGATACAGAGCCTCAGCCCCATCCACATGGACTGGGTGATTTCGTCCTGTGGGAGGGACCTCCCGTTGGCGAAATTGATCCTGGGATATTGAGTTAGTGCCGGCACCTACGTTCGAAACGAGACTCGAACTTTACCTGCGCTCTCCGTGCCCTATCCTTCTTGGGGCACTCCTGTCGCAGAAATTCAGGGCGACAACGATAACCGATCATCAATAGGCGAGAGCGTTCACGATAATTGACCGATTGGGGTCCACTTGAGCATTATCCCTGTCTGAGGAAACTCTCTCTTATCGTTCATCACAAATGTATACAGGACAGTGCACGACGAACCAGACTGCGCGGCCTCCCACATCTGACAGTCGGAACCCGACTCAGCACATAAACCCGAGCCAGTAACGATAAAAGCTTCTGTGTACCTTGGAGGGCAGGGAGGGATGCAGGGATGGCAGTGCCTGTTCCAGTGACCTCGGAGAGCTGGCGGGGAAAATGGGTGAGCAAGACGGGGGATTGACCGCAACGGATGAACTGACAATCATCGCCAAACAATCGCTCAACGCCGTCGTTACAAAGGGCTGTCAGGGCGACAGAAGACTTGCCAATCCCCCCGGCACCGATGAGAGCGGTTGGAGTGAGGTTCCCTGCGAAACCAACGATCTTCTCGATCAACTCGTCGCACCCATAAAAGTCCCTCGGCGGTAGGGGCAGGGATCCTCCAGGAACACTGGATGCAAATATGAGATAGCGGATCCACCAGTACCTGGGGTCGCTGACCTATTTTGAATCTAACCAACGGTGAGCATTTATTCGGCGACGGACAGTTCAAACAACACTCACCGGTGGATTTTTACCATCATCTCCTTGCTGACTTTTCGCTGTGGTACGATGGAGACAATGGTGTGGGCGTTTTTGAAGTTGTTCTGAAACTTGGAAACACCATGCGAATCTATACCCCCTTCCAGCGTGGCCGCAAAGACAACCCCGGGTCTCCTGCGCAGTTCTTGAACAGAAGGGTGTTCGCCCCGCCCAGTAGCATACCCCGACCGAGTTTATCAGTGTCCTGGTCTTGTCGAGAGTGGCGGCCACGTATCCTTGACGCGTTGGACAGACTCGATAGACCGGTTCTTGACGACAACGGTGGTCATCGGTGGAAGGTCGCGAATCTGGATTCCGTTGATAGTGTCGTCTTTTGACCTTCGCAGCACGATATACCTCGAGACGGTCTGCGGGATGATTTAGCGTGAATCATTGACGAGCAGGAAGATGGCGGGCTACGTGAAGACCTTGGCTCCGGGCTCCTCCTTTTTTGAGGGGGTCGGCGGTCTGCTATCTGAAGAGACATCAGTCGTTGAGGGGTTTAATCCTGAGGAAGTGAACCAAAGAGAAAAACCTCGACCTCGTTCCGGCCGCAACCGGAATGAGTGACGCGGGAACCCCCAGTTCAACGTAGGATTTACATGGGAGTTCCGGTAAGGCACCAAAGATGGTTGCTTCGAGCGCGAACCAAGCCTTCGTGCTCTCGCTGACCTGTTCTTGATTGAGCGCGCTTCGTCTATAGTGACGACGGTCCGCTAAGGAATCGGTTCGTGCGTTATAAAGAACACTCGAGACGATCCTCCACCACTTGACCGTAAACAAATCCTCCATAGCACGTCTCTTTTCCGGATCCACAATAAACTCAGACTGGACCATGTCATAAGTCGTAATAACGACATGGTTGTGTTCAAACTCGTCAGGGTCTGCAACCCGTGTCAGCGATCATCAAAAAGTGTTAAATCTGGCTGACCTTTAGTACGGTTGGGCCCAGTGTGGAGAGGGACGCGCAGCGAAGGGACGAGCCTTCGAATTCCTCCTTCTCATGGAGCCGCCGACGACGTGAGAACGATTACACTGGGCTCATCAGATCCAAAAACACCGTGAGATAGGACGAGAACTACAGGGTCGACGGAACATGATCATGTGGAAGGTTGAGGTGAGGAGGCGAAGGACTTGTCGCAAAGCGCCTCGAATAGCACCCCTTTCTTCGCGCCAACCGAAACTACCATCGGGACGCTGAGGGATATCGCACACGAGCAGCTGACCACCAATACAGTGATCACCTTCATCGGCGCCTCAATACCAGCCTTCTCCAACCATGATCAAGGTCACGAGGGCAGAAGCCTTGAAGAACCCCTCGCCGATGGGTTTTCCCGCCACAAGGAAGCCAAGCGAGACGACGGAGTAGATGTAAACGATCGCTGCACTTTCGGTCACGAGTAGGTTCATGCCGATGACACGTTGTAGGAAGAGAGAGCGGAGGAATGACCGGCGCGAAGGTGAGGATCGGGCGGTTGGGAGGAGGTCCCCACGAGAGTACGAAAGTAGGGATCGCCGCAATCGCAGAGAGGATAGTTCGCCGAAGGAGACGTCAGAGGTCCTCGGAGATTTTCTCGGATGTGCCTGAGGGGTACCGGGTTGCCATCCCCAAGGTCCAGATACAACGGCTACGTCCTTGGGTTGGGTGTCGGTTAAGTTCTCTCGAAGTCGGTCCGTTTGCGTGGAGCCTCAGATGCTTCCATTTACGCATTGGCGTGCATGAATCCGTGATCCTTGTCTCCAGGGGGGCAAATATTCGCTTTGAATTCCGCTCTGCGCTCGTCAAGGGGTACTACATGCCCGAAGTACCCGATACTACTACCGGAGGTTGTGAACGGGAGACGATGCGGGATCGAGCTGATGGAACTGATTGTGTCCCTGTTTGAGCTTGGTCAAGGTCAAGCAACGCTTCGGGGTAGGACGCCGGAACGGACCAAACGCGTAGATCCTGTAGACGAACCAAACCTGTTCCCGGTTGTCTGCGGGGAGAAAACCAACGTTTGAAGGTGAGTTGCGCAACTGCGGGGCGGAATTCTGGGTAGATGGAGAGGCAACGACCGCGTGACGAAAGTGGTGCCTGAGGCATGTCAGGGGAGGGGGAGGTATTCCAACATGTCGGTCTTGCAAACGGAGACATCCCAACTCCCAAAGAGAGGTCGAGATCGCCCCAAGAGTCGAAGTCCCAAGCCTGAAGCAAATATTGTAACGTCAGCGATAGGCGACACAGAAGAGGTAACACACGTACACCCCCATGGTATGGGTCAATCACAAAAGCACCAGTGCTTCTGACCCGCCGGACGAGAGGGTGAAGCCCGAGTTTTCAAGGAAGGGGGGGCGTGCAACCGACACCCTGGAAGGTGTAACAACCGTTTCGCGAATAATCGAAACGGGATTGGCCAGTATAAACTGCGGCCAGTGGGTCCCGAATTTCGGGGAACCCAGATACCAGTCGGTCCAAGGTGAAGGAGGAGGGAGTCATGCCGAAAGGGAGGATGGGATCGGGACTCGGGGATGACGCGTTGCGGAAGTCTTCAAGGCATCGGTCCGACGGTTGGACCCCCGTCCCCACCGAGACTATGGTGCCGACTGAGAGCTGAAACGGCTTGCCGGACGTATTCCCTGATGATATAAAGCCTATGAGGACGATAAATAAGTTCCCGACGATGTCGAAAGCGTGAGAGTAGGTGATTGAGAGGGTTACCCGTGGTATCGAGTCTTGATTGTTTGTGGTTCGAAAGCCGGCGCACGCTGGTAGTGCGGACAAAGTGGTCCAGAGAGTTCGAGTCGCCGGAGGGAGGAGTCGTCGACCCGCCGTGGACTTGCGCGTAGAGGGCACCGGGGGTTTTCCGTCTCTGCGGCGCACTTTCTCACTCGTTCAACCAGACAACCACAGGATCGAATTGTCTTATTAACCCCAATTGCGTCGAAATGGGGAACCTTGATGGAAAGGCAAGAGAACTTGATGAGTACGACCATTATATGGGCTTGCCAATCCAGGAGACGATCTTGTACGGAGGCGGACCTGGTGAGCTGATGCTTCCAACCGGGGCAGACTTCAGCGGCTGGAATGTACGCTCGCTCCCTGGTATTCAAGCCGTGAATAACGACGTGTTGGTTTCGGGAAGTAGCGACTTACCGCCGTAACCACATTAGGAGTAGACGAAATTCCCAATCCGAACGAAGACGGCTGGCTACCCCGGCGGTGACCGACGCGCCGTGTTGTTTCTCAGCCGACCAATACTGGCGCGGCGCGGCTGGACACGCTGGAAAACAATCAAAAACCGACGTTCGAAAACGAGTTAATCAGAACGGACTCACTCACGATATGTCATGGGTTCGTCGTCCTCGTGGCACAGGCCAATCGGGAAACACCATGAATCGTCGGGAGCTCTTGTCCATTTGGGTTGAGGAGATTGCAGATAAATGTCGACATTGGATGTTGATTCGCAGCGAGGGGGTGAAATCGAAGTCCGAAGGGGGGGGGGTGCAACCAACATTCCTGAAGGTACGACGGCTGTTTCGAATAATCGAGACAGAACCAGCCAGTGTAAACTGCAGCTGGCGGGTCCTGAATTTCAGGGAACCCGAGACCAGTCGATCTAAAGCAGAGGAAGAAGGGGGTCGGGGTCAGGACGAAGGAGTCGAGGTCGGAGCTCTTGAACGTTCCGGAAGTTTCCGAGACATCATCCCGATGATTGGGCGTCTGTCCTCACCGGATCGATTGAGGATCGAGACGAACCACCAAACGTGTTTCCCAGCTTGCGGCGGTGGAAAAAAGAGCTTTGAGGTTGTGGGATTGCAAGGTGATCGGCTCGAGGCTCCGGGGGTATCCCAGACGATTGTCCGACTGGCTTTCGTCGGGAAGTTGCGCGAGAGAACCCGTCGGCAAGAGCTCAGTAGCTTGCGTACAAATCGATGGAATGTTTAAAAAGTTGATAATTGTTGACAATGCAGCAGAAGTGGTCCAGGGTGTTCCAATCACTCGAAGGGAAATGAGAATTGACGAGACGAGACTCAATCACACCGCCGGCCCCTCCCAATAATTGTCAGTCTTCAGCACACTCGGCCCTAGTTCCCACTGGTTTTACGAACAAACAAACGCGACCACGAAGCTCGCCGGATGGCGTTTTTTCATCTTAGCGATCTCACAATATCGACCTCACGGAATAGGTTTCATAGATGCCAAAAAAATTACGTCCCGACCACCCAACAGGTTGTTCAACACGAGACACATCAGCAGCGTAGTGTGAAACCCTCGGGTTTCGGCTGCAAAGAGCCTGACCCTAGCAGCCGGCTCTGTAGATCCCAATGTGCCCGGGATGTTGGTGGTGAGTCGCGATGGAATCGTACGCCACCTAAAAGCTGGAAGTGATGTGTCCAGGGCCATTCCCAAACCTGCATTTCGTCGTTCGATACGGGGGATAAACGACGACCCACCCCAGCGGAGCGTGCACAACCGACACCACGGATCGCGACGACCACGGTGACCGGTTCCTCGGCGCCTACTACTCAAGTCCGACGTACTCCAATAAATGGCCCATGCAGACATGTTTAGGGTGTGCGCGGTTGGAAGTTGCAAACAACGCGCTGATTCCCAATTTCCAAGCACAAGTCAAAAGTCTCGCTCGGCCAGGGGTCGACTCCTAAGTCCCGGGGCCCCACCCCAAACCAACCACGGTTTGTGGTCACACGAGCGATCGAATTCCAAGAAAATATTCTATAAAACGTCAACAGAACATGCACCACGACCTAGATACAAGGTGCGTTGAAGCGCACACATGGGGAGACTTGCAGGAGGTGAACTAGAAAGCTGGGCGGCGCCCACGATTGTTCGATTACGTCGCAGTGTATGGCACGGAGATGGGCGTCGTGGATACCACGGGCATCGGACCGAACCTTATATAAGTCTTATTGTAGCTCCCGGGTGCCCTGAATTGTGAAGATAGAACAGCAATGGAACCGACGGGCGGGGCTTACCCACTCCCAAATATTCCAAGGGAAAGGCCACCAACAGTACAGAACCGCGACGGCCATTCATCCACAAACGCGCGAGCAGGGATGCCACCCATGTTTTTTGCTATAGCTAGATTAGCACAAGCTTGGCACATACACACGCGATCCGAAAACTTACAGGTACAAATAAACAATACACGAGGAAGGTCAACTGAGAGACTCATACTTGTTCGCGGGGTGATCATCGGCTCGGGAGCGCGATGGCGGCCGAGCCCACCGGTGATCCAAGAAAGCGCTGTTCTGATCAGGGGCGAACATCTCAAGGAGCACTGGCGGGATCACCATTGATTCCCTTACCGACCTCATCGACGAAGTTGGTGAGAATCGGAAGCTTCTCGACTCCAACGCGCTTGAGTGCTGGGATAACCTTTCCAGGCAACACGCGAACGTCAGAACAAGCCGGTAGAGCATACTTGCAACATACCCGACCACATATCTTCCGATGACTTTTAATCTCGACGACGTTGGTCAAACCACCAACGTGGAATCTGAAGGACCTGACAGGGCTCGTACAGTCGACCGTCCGATCGACGTCTTTCCCGCGCCGGTCGGAAAAGTCGGGACGAGTGAGAGAATGGCACAAACCTCCACCGTAATCTCTCGTAGAAGGGCATACAGGGATGGACCCCCAAAGTTCTCTCGTTGAGGACTGTTCCCCTCTGACAGAGTGCACGGCCGTGTTCCAATGTTGCTGGAAGATCCAATGACATTGGTCTGCTGCTACTGCACGCTCCGTAGTCAGATTCCGGTTCATCTGTTGGCCAGACGCCTGGCGGCAACGTGCCGCCGGCGAGCGTCAGAATTTACGCCACCCAAGCCTTCCACGATGTTCCGGTCGACCCAGAAGTAAATCTCGTCAGGTTTGAGTATCCCAAAGGGGTCTGTAACTTTTCGTCAAGGGGGCGATGTCAGGTAGATGTAATGTCGATGCGTTAGTCACAACAAATGTGTCGCGACTCTAAGGAATCTGGATTTTGCGTTCGAAATGAACGTACAGCGGTTCAGAACGAAGCGGACGAAACCCGGCGACGATCATATCAAAGATCCTCGACAGTACCGGAGGGGGACCAGACGACATGTCACTCTCCAAATCTTCCTTGACCAAGTCGAGGTCTGACATTCATGAAAAGGGATTATCCCCCACCTCTGCGAACACGAGAGTCGGCACTCCATTAGACGGTAGGTTTGTGATCGTCTGCTTGTTCGGCACCGAGCGGGAAACGGGAGGTGCGGGGGAAATAAGATAGAAGATAAGGTAGGTCCCCGACCTGTCACGATCATGTCCCGAGGAGTGGCCGTACGTCTTCTTCTGAGAGCCGTGTACCCAAATTCCGAGCATGGTAACCAGACACCCACTCGGTTTTGCACAGGACGGTGGCGTTCGTACCAGCCAGCACGTCCCACGGCATGGTCTGGCCTGTTTCGGTTCGTAGAACCGCATTCATCTGCGAATCAGTGATCCACTCTGGGGTCGAATGTCTGTTCTCTCGACCCCAAAATGTTCTGTATCGCGTCAGCGACGATATGTCAAAGAATAGGAATATACGTGCGTCGTGAACGAACTCGACACCCCCGCGATCAAATCCGGTGACAAGGATGAAAGCAGAGAGGCCCAAATCGAACTGGTTATCCATTCGGAGGTAGGCTAGGAGGATCTTTTATTCGGGCACACGCCATAAAAGTCGTGTTACAGACCTGTTTCTTATTCAATTCAATTGGACTGTGCCATTGCACGCGTCCTCGGAGGGTTACACCCTTAGATAACGATCAGCATCATCGTCCACCCCCGTGGGACACACCTCCCAAGCTTTCCTACCCTTCCATGCTGAATCGGCCAGAGTCTTCGGCGACGTGTGCACATTGGGAAATTCCCCCGCCGTACCGATCTCCCCCAGCACCCGGGTCCCATGACGACTGAATATCGTGATTTGTTATGCCGCACCTTTGGTCAACGACGGCCTTTCCGTGACCGCTCATATCAAAATGGACAGGTCCTCAGGAAATTGGGACAACAGACACGCACCCTCACGACCCCGTGATCTCCTCAATGATCGCATCGCTATCGAACCGGTAATTTCCGGAGTACCCCTTACGCTGACTTTTGTCGTTGAGGCGTCGCGATTGGGTGGGGAGAGTTCTGGTGTCAGGTCGAGGAAACCCAACTACTCAAAGCCAAGAATCCCAGAGCTTGTTGTTCAGGATGGTGTTGCCGTCCGGTGATTTTGCAAAAGGAGATTTTAGATCACTGAAAACGAAACAAAGTGGGGGGAGAGACAGAGAGGATACCGAGACAAGTCCAAGGCGAATACTTCTACAAAACAGACCAGGGGGCAACGCGAATACGTCAATACAAACTCCAGCGCCAGAAAACAATGTTTGAACGGGAGGACGGACTTTCTGATGGGGGTGGGGAGGATGACCCATCAAATGTCCAGAGAATATCTCGGTGATCATCTTTCTCCTCTCAACCTTCTTCACCCTCATCGTGGATGTTCCTCCCGACCCTCTAGTGGTACCAGGGCGATTATTCACTCCACTATTACCGCCCGACACCACCCCATCGAACGACGCCCTCACCGCCCTCCTAATGGTCCCATTCATCGCCGTCGTCCCACTCCTCTCGCGGTGAAGCTCGGATTCCGCACCAGACACGGGACTGTCCGCTACCTGACCGGAACCTGTTCCTGTACCCCCCCTCTCCGACTCGTAGTTGTTATACGAGGCCGATGGCATTCGACTTCTCCGCTCCCGCTGCCTGAGTTCGTTGAAGGCAAAGACAGAAATCGTGGATGGGCGAGAGAAAGTGACAGTTGACAGTTGGGTTCCATCTGCTGGAACTTGTCCAAGCGAGACTTGAGACAGACGTGGCGGCAGTAGAAGTCGACACGGTTGGCTGGAACGTCGTTGCTGTCTTTGTTGTTGTTGTCGTCGTCGTCCAACCAACCCAAAATTATTTGGTTGTGAAGCCCGGACGGGTTCGATAACCTTGACGGTAGGGTCTCGGGCGGGTTTGAGCATGGCATGTGTGTTGGTGTTCCTTCCATACGACCATCTGGTTCGCCAGGGGACATGAAGCTAGATCCTAGAACAGCTAACGAGTCATCGAAGAACGATCTGCAATGATCTTAGTAGGGAAGAGGGAGAACGCGGGAACAGGATAAGGGGAAGATTATCGCACATAGAGGCGAGCTACGAAGTTGCGGAGGCAGGGTTCTGGGTAGCGGGATTGAAGTTGCAGATAATCATGCAGGGGGGATGGGAACGAGAAATGGTAGAGACCAAAGAGTGGGGAATGCCTGGAGGAAGGTTAGACATAGTGTGACCTATCGCGTTGCATACTGAAGCCGCGGATTGTTCCTTCGGAAGCGAACCCGCGCGCTCGAAAGAATACTCAGCAAAGACGTGATTACACACGAAGTCACAGGTAAGTGGGCAGGCGGGTTCTATGGAGCTGATCCTGGGGTCAGTTATAGCAACACCAAACGACCAGAACTCCCCATAAGCACAGGAGGTTGTAGACCGGGCTATTGTAAATATGTTGTGAAAGGATCGCAAAGTTGTTGGGGAACGTTCGCCGAGCTAATGGGTAGGACACGGGCGTAGGGTGTGGAGAAGAGTCTTACGAGCACATCGGGGTGGCACACACATTGCGTCCTCCCGACGCGGAACGTTCGGTCGTGAGGCAGGCGCGGTGAACTCTTGAAGATGTTCGCTGGATAGAGGAATACAGGGCCCGTTTAGCTCTGTATATCGCTCAGAACAACCGTAAACAACATGATAACGATTCAGAGGGTACTTAATTTGCAGATCCGCGCAGTTCACGCCCAACGTGTTTGCGTACCGCGCGAGAGGATGAGCTCTTCCGATAAACGAACTCCCAGAACCTCATAACAAAAAGTCGACGCACTGGCCCCAAAACTGGTGTTTATGATAAACCAACGCCTCGGGCGATATGTCCAGTTTGCTCGGGTACCCTAAGGAATCTCTACGACGGGGCGCGGTCAGCCTGAAGTTGTCCGCACGGAAGTTGGGCGGGGGACGCACCAAGAGTTCGTTGCTGAAGGCGATCCATAACCCAGACTACAGAATCTCAAGATGGGAAAGCTGAGAGGCACCTTCACCTCACAACAGTTCTAGGCCTACAGACCGGATCGTTGCGGAAGCATTGGGTCTCGCGATCGATAGCAATCAACGACTAGTTCGAACTGATGTTGAAGAGCATTGCGAGCGCTCGTCCAGGCGAGAAGAAAACAGATGGAAGCGGGGATGGATGCGCCAACCACCTGTCGTCGTGGTCAGATACCTTATCGACAACACATCCCGGCAGCCCCCCAAACGCTGGGATATAATCCAAGTGTCTCGAGGCGAGGAAGTTGAGATAGTCTTCGATATCTGAGGTTCACAAATGGTTGTAACCATGTATGTTGAGCGTGTATAAACGTCCAAATGACATTTAATAACGAAAGGAAGCGAGGGGAAGAGGGAAGGTGGGAACGCACGATGCATTCCAGGAACGCCATTCCAACGCGTTCCTGTATCTCAATCAACACCGGAACCTCGATGATGGACCCATCATCAGGACACGGAGTGACGCGGGGGTCCTTGCTCTCGTTCGTGCACCGTGGACCCTCGAAGTAAGGCGAACGTTCAGACAGAACCATCCTTTGACTTTACACAAGAGACTCACATCACTCATTAGCAACGCGAGTACTTTCGGGCTGATTCTTCGGACCCTATGACGGGCGACTAGATCCCGAGACGCTGAGTTTGTAAAGTAGGAAGCACACCGATGAACAAATATCCCAACCACAACGGGTGCGCTGACCGGGGGGCTACCTCGGTCGCCGCACGGGAGAGGGGTTGTAGATCAATCGTTCGAGACCTGGCGTCGTTCAGTGGTCTGCCCCGGGCTCGCTGGCCTGAATTGGTAAGAGGCATTGCCAGCGTTATCATAATCGTTGCCAAACCCTCCAATCTTTCTTAACAGGTCCCCGTGCCCTGTAAGCTCCCTCCCCCCACAGCCACAAGAACAATGTCGAATTCCTTCTGGAATTCAGGGACATTTTCCAGAAACCAACCAACAAAGTCCTCTCCGGTAAAACACTCCTGATATTCTCCTAGGATCGTGAACTTCACCGGGCGGGGATACATTTCGGCCTTCACGCGCGTCAAGAACACCGAAATTCGCGGGCCCGTGAATGGCCAGTTTTCTCGGGCTCTATTCCGGTGGTCACCGTCGACTTGGATGGCAGGGGAGGGGCAAAGAGGGAGGAGGCGCGTTGAGGATCACTTCTGTTGTCTTTCCCTTTCCTTTGTCCAGGCGCGGCTCGAGTTTGGGCGACTTTTCGTCTTCGGCATCAGAGGCCGGAAGGGGTGGAAGGGGGATTTTTATCCGCAATCGCCAAGGTGGCGGTCCTCCCTAAACCACGACCACGTGAGCGGTGAGTAACACGCTCTGACAGCATGGGGTGACGGGTAGGTGTCTTGCGGATGTTGGGGGCTGCAATATGGGGGCTGGAGGTCGGCGAGGTATATTTGTCTGTGACCTCGTTGGGGACGAAGCGGGCACTGGGAAGAATGCGTCAGGAAGGCAATAGCGCGACGGAGGGCGCTGCGTACCAATCTTCAGGTTCATCGGCTGGACGCGATTTCTCGATGTAGTCTTGTCTCAGATGTTCGACCTGTTGTGAGTTTAGTCGAATCGCGGATGTGATGGGGAAACTCGACGCACATGAATGCGATTCCCTTCGGATCATCGATCCAACCTTACAATGTCTGTTCTTTCGCTCGCGGGAGACTCGCCTAAGAGCTAAGGTTGATCGTAAGGCTGGGTGAGAGGGGTTCGAGGACGAACCTTATACTTCTCCGTCCAACCTTCGAATGGTTCGCAACAAGGGTGTATGGCGCCTCGTGCAATTGTCCGTGTTCGGCGGTCTCCACTTGCAACCCGCGGAAGGCCATCAAGAGGAATGCGCCATCGTCCGCGTTGAAGCCTGCGTCTAAATGGTAGCAGGGGGGATATCGTTTGGCTGTGAGGATAGTTGGGACGAGCAGCTAGAATTGCCAGCTCTCGATGTGGGTTGGTTCTTGAGCGAGGCTGCAAGGTTTTTTCTTCGGCGAGCGCTCCCGCCTGTACAAGGATGAAGGATTAGACTCGGACATTCTCAAATGAGCGTCATGTGACGATTAACGAACCCGAACAAGCGCGACTAAAAAATGGGGATCGCTCGACGATAAACGGGTCTACGGCTGATAGAGATAGGATACCTCCTCAGTCGGAAATACATCGTAGGGGTATCATTACGAGCCTGTTGACCCAACCGAATTGGATTGTGCCATCGCACGCGGCACCGGGGCAATGTGACCCTCCGACTACCCGCGCACATTTCGTGACGGAGGTTCATGGTCTGAATTCGTAACTGCATACGTCAGTATGGATGCAATAGCGAGTTTCTGGTTCTATCACGCACCGATTTGCTGCGTCGAAAATAGAAGGCCGCAATCGCCACAGACCTACAATCAACGAAGCGTCAGACCAGAAGTCGAGGTTCCGTCGACAACCCTTACAACACTGCCCCGCCACATCCCCACCACGTGTTCTGGAGTCCATACGGTGATGCGAGACATTGAGAGTTATCGCTGGGCACAGCAGATTGACCACTGGAGTAAGACGCGCCCGGGAGAATGGGTATAGCACATCCCGGTCTCCGTCATTTTTCCGGGGACGAAACCGATGGGGGTTATGCCATCCCTACAAATCTTTTGTTAACGGCCACGATATATTCATAGACAGAGACGGGGCTTGCAATTCCAATGAGCACACGATTTTCGCTCGTTCTTGTCGGGAATACCACAGATCAGTGAACCAACGAAAGCGGAAAAAGAAAAGGTCCTCACTTTCTCCGCACGGGCCTGAAACAATTTCGTTTCTGATGGTTCAATCCGATATTGATTCGACTGCCAGTTCGTACGCCGCGACTCAGCGCAATAAGTGACGGGAACCACAAGGAAACAAACCCACCCAGAAAGGATCATCGACAGTGCTCCCACCACGGGAAACAGGTTGCCCTTCTCCCCTTCGCCAAGGTACCGAAATTGAAACCCGCCCTGCGCCTTAGGGTCAGTTAGCACTGAGAGTTTCCAGAAAAGGTGAAATGATAAGCGGAAAATGTTGGAATCAGGGGGACTCACGTTATGGATTCGGTCCGACCCTCAGATATGAGACATGTCACTCAATGTCCCTTTCGCCAGTCGCCAATGAAGAATTGTCGCATCGCGACCTAACCTTGGTCTCCCCACACTGACGAAGCTCTCGCTCTCGTGTCAATAAGTTACCAACCGTCTATTGGGGCTGAAATTCAACGTGCGAGAGTCGGTCCGAGTCGTCGGTTGCATGTCGTGAACCGGTAGAAGGAGGAATTTCATACCTGTTGGGGAAAGGCTGGGTGTTCACTTGTGTGTCTGCGACGAACCCGAAAGCCTAACATTGGAACATGAAAGGTGGTATGTTGCGGCCGGGGTGAGGATTTGGATGAGCCTGAAGGGGACTGTGGGGTTTGGGATGGGGCGTTGGTAGTCGTACGAGTAAACCCGGCCAATCCTTTAGGGTAGCTTCGGCCGGGGGTAAGAGCGTAAGATCTTCCCAGGTTTAGCGATGGCCACACTCACATCTTGCGGGTTCAGCGGTTGCAAAGTGCACGGAATGCAAACGCGGGGATGATCGGCCGAGCTGGATGAGACGATAGACGGGAAGGCGCGGGTGATTAAAGTGTGCTGGATATAAGATGGTTGGGTGGGCATCGTCGCGTTGATCACGATAACGGTCATAGCTCCTAGCCCCAAGCGTTTCTGACTTAGTCCCTGCATCGACGGGCGAGATCGGCGAGCGGCGGATCCTCTGCGCAACATAAGGTTCCTGGTTTCCTCTCCGAGCCGACGGGCGGTTGGACACCTAGTATGAAGAGCAAACAGTGAGTCGCAGTCATTTGAACAGAAGAGTGAAGTGGAATTGACTACGGATCCCCTGTTCTCGGTCTGTTGGGAGGGATGGACAGGACATGGACAGAGTACATCATATTGGGATGGAATGTCAGACTAGACAAGCAAACTGTAGGGGGGAAATCGTATGGAAAGGTCGTGTTGAAAACAAAAAACAGCAAGAAGCTACAAAGGTGGTAGGACGGGCACGATGGGCAATCGGTTGAGGACGCGCCGGACGGAATCACAGTAATAACGGCAAATGGAAACTTCGAGGGAGGTGTACTCGGTGGAATCAAGGTTTGTAACCTCACAGGATTGCTCGAAGTACGGAGGCTTCGCACCATCCCATGATCGCATTAGGTTTCGGAGGGACAGCATAGAGGGCGCGCGATCGAACTCGGTTTGACGACTGGGAACATCCGTACGGGAGTTGGACAGATAGCCATCATCCATGCTACCGACGCAGCCCGCTAGTCGTTGTTTGAGTAGTTCCGCAGGGTCTCCGGTGCGCCGTTCCTCGATCTCGAGTAAGTCCTGCCTGAAGTTTAACTCGTGGAGCTCCCAGATGGTATGAGCGATGATTTGGTCGGTGACTACCTCGTATAATGGACCCGAGATGCACTTCCCCTTGAAGGAAAACTCATAGAGTTCGGTGTTGAAGCCGGGTCGCCTGACCGTCCCCATGAAGTCCATAAAATCGTGTAATTGTTGAGAAGGAGCGCCACCCGTCACCTTCTGCGGGTCGGTGAAGAACGAATGAAGGTACAGTTTCCATGCTCTGTTGGATGCAAAGCTTGGGACTGCGCCATTCGTTCCAACTCGGTTCATCCAAAACGGCTTTATCAACAGCCAAGCGGCAACAGCACGCTGGAGCCCTTGTTTTGTTTGCATGTTGAGGAAGATGTCGGGGTGGGGGAAGAAGTGTCTGCTGGCGTCGGGGAGGGGATCTATGGATGCTGAAAGCGCTTCCTGCCATGGACTGATCGGAATTGGTCGGAAGGGAGCTGCACCTTGGTCGGAACGAGGTGTATCTGCTGTTTGTTGATTCGTCAATTCGTCATACCAGCACCGTAAACCCAAACGTACCAAACCCCTCTTCGATGGCTTCTCGCGACCCCGGGATTCTACCCGCACCACGGGGGTCTCTACGAACAACTGTGCCGTGAATGATCAACGTTAAGACAGGGACCCTTATAACATCGAACGCCTCGACTTGCCTTCGCGGCCAAGCCCCTTTCGTTGCCTCTTGTTTGACAGATCCACAGCCCCTACACCGTCCCGTGCCCTCCGCTTCCCAATCACGTTCGAGCTTGAATGAGTTGACGGGTAGTGTGGTTTGGTGATCGATGCCGTGCCCGCATCGTACTGAGGACTCCATGCTTGAGATGTTGCATCAAAGGTGTAGCGAAGGTTCCATTCGCGGATGGTGTCCAGATATGCTGGATCGCTAACAGGACCGGTGAAGAAGGGTTCGAGGGGCAGATCGGCCGCCAACGCCATAATCCGACCATTAAACAATGCCATTTCAGACCCAGGCATCTTCCGGTGAGGTGCCTGCAAAAGTCGAGGCGACTCTTCGGAGGCAACCTTCTTGGATCTGATATACCAAACGGGTATGCCGCGCTGGTAGAGAATGTTGGCCTGGTCTGGCGAAAATGTGAACGCGCCGATGAAAGTTTCTTTAAAGGCTGAGGTTTCGGAAGCAGGGGGTAGTGCGATGGTGTGGTAGGTGACATATGCATCGAGTTCAAGATATAGTCGGGAGAATACTGCGAAGCGATACTTCAGATGCTTGGGGATTCCCACGAATATCTTCAGCTGCTGCAGAGCGTTTCGTAGGAGGATAACGAGTTTGTCGAGGGTGGATCGGTCTGTAACAACGAGGTTCTTGGTGCGTTCGATGATAATGGCCATGTGCGTGTAGCATCGGTTGTGGACGGCGGAGTTGAGCCTGTGAGAACCATCCTGTGTCCGATCACTGTCTCTCTCGACAGACAACCCCTTCCTACAGAAGGAAACACCTGAGTTGGGATCGGGATCGTCCGTTCGTATACACGCGAGATGGTCTTGGCCAGGATACAGCAATTGTGGCCATAAACAAGGATCATCGGGGCCGAAGAACCCATCCGTTCTTAATTTGACTGAACGGCGGGAACCTGGGGGGTCCGGTAACCAGCTTGCGTTTGGTGTCGTCATCATCCAAGTTTGGATGCGTTCTCCGACCGGCTTCACTAAGTACTCATAAAACAAGAGTCCGTCATAAAACTCAAGGGAGACTGTTAACTCCGAACGTCAGAGTACTCGGGGGGGGGGGGGGAGTAATTCCTAATCGACGTACGGGTTGCGCCCTCAGCCATAGCTCCTCCTTTCCGCCTCTCGGACATCTATCCGCGACGTAGACAAATAGGGAGGCTGCAGTCGACTGGATATCGTTTGTTTGTTGCAACAAAGCAGAGGGGAAACCCTGTTGAGAAAATGGTTCGGTGAAGCGGGATACAGCCGCCTGAAGATGTGATATGCTCACCACACAAGCCCTGAGCGACGGAAACGACAGAGATAACGTTTAAGAAGTCCCGAGCCAGAGACGTTGCGGCTGTGGCTGGTGAGAAAACGAGTGGTGGGTTGGGTCGAGGTGGATGTTGGTCGAAGGTTCGGCGGTCCTTCTAGGGCGAAAATCGGGCAGTATAAACTGGACCCGTAGGGCTCCTGAATTATCAGGAGGCCCGGCAGATGTAACGGGGGTGCAACGGAAGAGGGAATCGATGCGTCGAGAGGCCGGCACAACCGTTCGCCGTCGCGTTCGGAAGGTCCGACGCGAGTCGAGTGGGGGCAGTATCAACTGGACCCTACGCTGACCCTGCGTTCTTGGAGGTTGAGGTTGAACGTTGACGTTGAAGGTTGGACTGACGGTCGGGACGCCCTGCAACTTGGCCGTTACGGGGGAAAACGCTGAGAGGCGCGCCCGGCGATCACAGTCGACACCGATCACAATGGGCGGAGCGCGAACGATTTAAAAATGTCCTCGATTCACATGGTAGCTAGTAACATATACTTAAAATGCGCTGGACGTTCGAACGTTTTATGGCGGGACCCGCAGGAGCCTATCGATTCCATAGATA
>Ga0307513_10005337_pt1 | contig 16994 bp, 23 predicted proteins | sample 15_EM_MG_FD_202174 | JGI IMG/M metagenome (GOLD analysis project Ga0307513, IMG submission 202174) | Populus trichocarpa ectomycorrhiza microbial communities from riparian zone in the Pacific Northwest, United States - 15_EM | ecosystem: Host-associated > Plants > Roots > Unclassified | place... | reverse complement strand
ATCGATAACCGGTAACCGGTGGTTCAGTACGGTGAATGCGAGAAAGATTGCCGGTCGTACTTATTTTGACCTGAGTGTTGACAGCACGGAGGACGGGGATCTCAGAAGCCCAGCACAACATCGCATGTGATTTAGCATACTTCCACGTCTTATCTTGACATGCACTCGGTCCGTCGCCGAAATGATGCCCGCGGGGGGGCATAAAATTAAGCTGGGTTTACATCAGAGCTAAATCAGTGCCGTTCAACCCAATCAGTCCAATACCTCGAAAACCATTCAGCTACTGGGGGATACAACTCACCCCCCCGCCCCTGTTGCTTGTCTCGCTCCTTCTTCTCCATCTTGCCCCACTTACAGACGGTTCCACGGTCCACACATTCAAGGCGGGAATTCCCTGGTCCTTGACAGCGTCTGCGGAAGTTGACTGGTCTGACGGTAGATGGACAAAGCGAATCTGGCGGGATTGGCCGAGACCGGACAGCAGTTGTACGTCGGTTCCTTTCCGCCTTCCGCGTTGTGAAGTCCTCGGTTCGATAGACCCCTCTAGGTTCGTGGTCAAGGTAACTCTTCGAATCTCGGACCCTTGCGGAGATAGGGACGACGTTAACTTGTGTACAACCTGGTATAGTTGTGTAGGACTGCAGTGTGCTGTCTGTGGATCTACGACTACTTCTTGACCTTGGGGGATGAGGTCCGGTACATTTCTCCATTTCTCCACAGAGGTTTCACATTCTGACCGTTGGACAGATAAAGTACGCTTGGTCTGGGAGGAGATCCTGGGGTGAGTTTAACTCACCTTTTCTGAATATCGAATGACACGTGTGGTTATCCGACAGTATTTGTACTATTCATCGCCGTACGGCGTCCCGAAATGCTTTAAATCGTGATTGGCTTGACGGTCTTGTAGAATAGGTACCTCCCCGTGTTGGGCATCGTCTGGTCCTCCATCGTCACGAATGATTACACAAAATCTGTAAGTCCATTCCCGCGGTCCAACAGCGACCCCATGCTCACGAGGCCTGTAGTTGTGCGTTCTCTCCTTCGTACCTTGCACCCCCACCGTTGATCCTCACCCCGCCCAATAACTCGACAGCTGTCAAGACACTAAGTGGATATCGGCTATCTATTTTGTTGCCATCACCGTTCTCGCTCAAATAACGGTCGCGTTAAGGTTCGACCATTCTCTCTGAATCAAAATGAATTCTCTTTCACATTAAATGCGTAGGGTATATGGTCTGACGAGGAGGAATAAGTGGTTCGGCGGAGCGCTTTCCGTCCTGGTTGCCGCCCAGTTCTGGTCTGGTATTTTTTTGACTGTCCGGGCTGCCGTTGACCCACGTAAGTCCCTTGACCCTTCGTTCGTTTGGGTATGAATCCGCATCTGTCTCTAGCGCAAGCGTTTCCAGACATAAACTTAGACCCGTTCAAGATGTGCATTTCCGGAGAGTGGAGACTCGGGCAGCTCGTTTTCGTCAATATCTCGGTCGCTTTCGGTGCGCTCCACCCTCCAACGTATTTGCATCTAGGGAGTTCTGATGCACCTCACGTTCCACGCTTCCTACGTCGTGGTACCACAGATCTTCTTGCTTTCTTGATTATTCTTTTCACAGCCAGGAGATCAGGGATGAATAGATACCCGGGCGTTCCGAACCTCTTGGATACTATTCTGCGAGATGCGACGGGATACTTCTTGTCCATGTTTTCCTTTCAATTTTTGTACCAGCTGCTTTTTATTACGAACCGGGTACGTGGTCCACGATACGCAATCAGGGTGGTCATTCGTGTTGTGCTCATCGTGGGTGTGTGTTCAGACCCTACTCCCTCTATTTCCCGCGATGTAAGTCTTCTTTCTCGATGCCGAAGAGACCTTTGGACGATCGATGTTAACTGGTGTCTTATAGGGCGGGCATGGTCCTCATTCCGATCATGGCATCACGCCTCATGCTTTCTTTGAAGAAAGCTGTTGTCGATTCGAAGTTGTCTTGGTCTCCCTCGGTCATGGCCGATCTCGGCCAAGGAAGGCCAGTGGGTGGCATCCGTTTCGAATCGGGGGTGCCTGGCGGATTGGACGGGGTCCCGGGAATTTCCATCTCACCGAACGAAGAGGGTGTAGAACTTCAATCCTTGGACAGCATAACCCTAGTATCCCGCGATGCCCCGACATCGAATGTCGGTATGATTTCATCCTCTGATCCACCGCCCTGGTCCTGCTGGTACTGATCCAACTCGCCCTTAGTCTCCCTTAGTGCGGGAGCCAGACGGGGCAAAATGTGTGACCGCACCCCCTGAACTTCGTATCCGTGAGTCCATGTATATCCGTGTCCGAATCGACATTTGACGTTCATAGGAGGAAGATGAAATAGACGGGAGCTACTCTCATTCGCTAGCGCATGATTGTACTAAACTCGCTTTGCGCTCTGAAGCTGATCCAAACCTCGGCATGAAATCATCATTTCTTTCATGGGAAAAATTATCCGTTGCCCCTGGCGACACGATGAGTGTAGGGAAGGCCGGCGATCGCGCCAGTTCCGACCTGAGGGTAGATCATGGGTAAATTTTGGCAACGGGGGACGGGAACCCCGGAAGCCCAACCCAATATCGCATGAGATTTAGCATACTTCCACGTCCCATCTTTACATACACTCGGTCCGTCGCCGAAATGATGCCCGCGGGGGGGGGGGCATAACATTATGCTGGACTGACATTGGAATGTAATCAATGCCGTTCAATCCAATTAGTCCGGCGTCTCTTCAAAAACCGTTCAGCCGCTGGGGAATACTACAACTCACCCCCCCGCCCCTGTTGCTTATCTCGCTCCTTCTCCTCCATCTTGCCCCACTTATAGACGGTTCTACGGTCCACACATTCAAGGTGGAATTCCCTGGTCCTTGACAGCGTTTGCGGAATTTGACTGGTCTGACGGCAGATGGACAAAGCGCATCTAGCGGCATTGACCGAGACCGGACAGCAGTTGTATGTCTGTTCCTTTTCGCCTTCCGCGTTGTGAAGTCCTCGGTTCGATAGACCCCTCTAGGTTTGCGGTCAAGGTAACTCTTCGAATCTCGGACCCTCGCGGAGACAGACAACGTTAACTCGTGTGCAACCTGGTGCAGTTGTTTACGACTGCCATGCACTGTCTGTGGATCTGCGACTACTTTCTGACCTTGGGGGATGAGGTCCGGTACACTTATCCACCCCTCCACAGAGGTTTCACGTTCTGACCGTTGGACAGATAAAGTACGCTTGGTCTGGGAGGAGATCCTGGGGTGAGTTCAACTCACCTTTTCTGAATATCGAATGACACGTGTGGTTATCCAACAGTATTTGTACTGTTCATCGCCGTACGGCATCCCGAATTGCCTTAAATCGTGATTGGCTTGACAGTCTCGCAGAATAGGTATACCCCCGCGTTGTACCTCATCTGGTCCTCCGTCGTCACGCATAACTACACAAAATCTGTAAGTCTCTGTCCAGGTGAAAACCCCAACGCCATGCTCATGAGACCCGCAGCTGTGCGTTCTCTCTCTCTCCATACCTTGCATCCCCACAGTTGATCCTCATCCCGCCCAATAACCCGACAGTTGCCAAGACACTAAGTGGATCCCGATTATCTATTTGACTGCCATCACCGTTCTCGCTCAAATAACGGTTGCGTTAAGGTCCGGCTGTTCTCCCTGGACCAAAATGAATCCTCTTTCACACTAAATGCGGTGGGCTTAATCGTAGGGTATATGGTCTGACGAGGAAGAACAAGCGGTTCGGCGGAGCGCTTTTTGTCTTGGTTGCCGCCCAGTTCTGGTCTGGTATTTTTTTGAGTTTCCGGGTTGCGGTTCACCCACGTAAGTCCCTTGACCCTTCGTTCGTTTGTGTACGAATCCGCATCTGTCTCTAGCGCAAGCGTTTCCAGACATAAACTTAGACCCGTTCAAGTTATGCATTTCCGGAGAGTGGAGACACGGGGAGCTCGTTTTCGTCAATATCTCGGTCGCTTTCGGTGCGCCCCACCCTCCAACGTATTTGCACCTAGGGAGTTCTGATGCACCTCACGTTCCACGCTCCCTACGTCGTGGTACCACAGACCTTCTTGCTTTCTTGATCATTTTGTTCACAGCCAGGAGATCAAGAATGAATAGATACCCGGGCGTTCCGAGCCTTTTGGATACTATTCTGCGACACTCGACGGGATACTTCCTGTCCATGTTTTGCTTTCAATTTTTGTACCAGCTGCTCTTTATTACGAACCGGGTACGTGGTACACGATACGCAATCAGGGTGGTCAAACGTGTTGTGCTCATTGTGGGCGTGTGTTCAGAGTATATTTCCCCTGTTTCCCGCGCTGTAAGTTTTCTTTCTCGATGCCGAAGAGACCTTTGGGCGATCGATGTTAACTGGTGTCTTATAGGGCGGACATGGTCCTCATCCCGATCATGGCATCACGCCTCATGCTTTCTTTAAAGAAAGCTGTTGTCGATTCGAGGGTGTCTTGGTCCCCCTCGGTCATGGCCGACCCCGGCCAAGAAAGGCCAGCGGGCGGTGTCCGTTTCGAATCGGGGGTGCCTGGCGGATTGGACGGGGCTCCGGGAATTTCCGTTTCACCGAACGAAGAGGGTGTGGAACTTCAATCCTCGGACGGCATAACCCCAGTATCCCGCAATCCCCCGACATCGAATGTCGGTATGATTTCATCCTCTGATCCACCGCCCTGATCCTACTGGTACTGATCCAACTCACCCTTAGTCTCCCTTGGTGCGGGAGCCAGACGGGGCAAAATGTGTGACCGCACCCCCTGAACTTCGTATCCGTGAGTCCATGTATATCCGTGTCCGAATCGACATTTGACGGTCATAGGAGGAAGATGAAATAGACGGGAGCTACTCTCATTCGCTAGCGCATGATTGTACTAAACTCGCTTTGTGCTCTGACGCTGATCCAAACCTCGGCATGAAATCATCATTTCTTTCATGGGAAAAATTATCCGTTGCCCCTGGCGACACGATGAGTGTAGGGAAGGCCGGCGATCGTGCCAGTTCCGACCTGAGGGTAGATCAAGGGCAAATTTTGGCAACAGGGGACGGGAGCCCCGGAAGCCCAACCCAATATCGCATGAGATTTAGCATACTTCCACGTCCATCTCTACATACACTCGGTCCCTTGCCGAACTAATGCCCGCGGGGGTGGCGGACCTGGCTGGTGGTGTACTGGGATGGCAATGCCATAGGATCAAGCTGGATTGACATTGTAATTCAGCCAGTGCTGTTCAGTCCAAGATCTCAAAAACCGTTCAGTCACTGGGGGACACAACCCCCCCCCCCGCCCCCGTCGCTTCTCTCTCGCTCCTTTTCTTCCGCCTCGCCCCACTTACAGGCGGCTAGACAGTCCACGCGTTCAAGGTGAGAACTCCATGGTCGTTGATAGTGTTTGCAGAAGTTGACTGGTCTGACGGTAGATGGACAAAGCGGATCTGGCGGCATTGGCCGAGACCGGACAGCAGTTGTACGTCTGTTTCTTTCCGCCTTCCACACCGTGAAATCCTCGGTTCGATAGACCTCTCTAGGTTTGTGGTCAAGGTAGCTCTTCGAGTCTCGAGCCCTCGCGGGGACAGGGACAATGTTAACTCATGTACAACCTGGCACAGTTGTTTACAACTTCCTTGCACTGCCTGTGGGTCTACGACTACTTCTTGACCTTGGAGGATGAGGTGCAGTGCACTTCTGGATCTTTCCAGAGGTTTCACATTCTGACCGTTGGACAGATAAAGTACGCTTGGTCTGGGAGGAAATCTTGGGGTGAGTTTAACCCACCTTTTTTAAATATCGAACGACTCATGTGGTTACCCGACAGTGTTTTTACTGTTCATCACCGTACGGTATCCTGAAATGCTTTAAATTGTTACTGGCTTGACGGTCTTGTAGAATAGGTACGCCCCCGTGTTGAGCATTGTCTGGTCCTCCATCGTCACGAATGATTACACAAAATCTGTAAGCCCATTTCCACGGTCCAACAGCGACCCTGTGCTCACGAGGCCTGTAGTTGTGCGTTCTCTCCTTCTTCGTACCTTGCACCCCCACCGTTGATCCTCACCCCGCCCAATAACTCGACAGTTGCCAAGACACTAAGTGGATGCCGGTTATATATTCGACTGTCATTACCGTTCTCGCTCAAATAACGGTCGCGTTGAGGTTCGATCATTCTCTCTGGATCAAAATGAATTCTCTTTCACATTAAATGCGTAGGGTATATGGTCTGACGAGGAGGAATAAGTGGTTCGGCGGAGCGCTTTCCGTCCTGGTTGCCGCCCAGTTCTGTTTTGGTGTCGTTTCGGTTGCCCGGGTTGCAACCCACCCGCGTAAGTTTTTTTAGCCCCTCGCCCATTCGCATACAGATTCATATTTGTCTCTAGCGCGAGCGTTTCCAGAGATAAACTTAGACCCATTCAAGATGTGCGTTTTCGAAGAGTGGAGATTCGGGGAGCTCTTTTTCGTCAATATTGCAGTCGCTTTCGGTACGCCCCACCCTCCAATATATGTGCACCCGGGAAGCCTTTCTGATGCGCCTCGCGGTTCACGCTCCCTTCGTCGTGACACTATAGACGTTCTTGCTTTCTCAATCATTATATTCACAGCCAGGAGATCGGGAGTGAACAGGTACCCAGGCATTCCGAGCCTCTTGAATATTATTCTGCGGGACGCGACGGGATACTTCCTATTTATGTTTCTCTTTCAATCTTCGTACCAGCTGCTCTTGATTACAAACTGGGTAGGTGGTACACGATACGCAATCAGGTGGCTAGCGTGTTATGCTCATCGTAAGCGTGTGTTCAGACTATACTTCCCCTATTTCCCGCGCTGTAAGTCTTCTTTCCCAATGCCGAAGAGACCTTTGGGTGATCGATGTTAATTTGTGTACATGTCTTGTAGGGCGTGCACGGTTATCGTTCCAATCATGGCATCGCGCCTCATGCTTTCTTTGAAGAAAGCTGTTGCCGATTCGAAGGTGTCGTGGTCTCCCTCGGTCATGGCCGATCCCGGCCAAAGAAGGCCAGTGGGTGGTTTCCGTTTCAAGTCGGAGGTGCCTGGCGGATTGGACGGAGTTCCGGAAACTTCCATCCTGCCGAGAGAAGAGGACATTAAACTTGAATCCTCGCGCGACAACAACCCTAGCACCCCCCGGTGCTCTGGCGCCGAATGTCGGTGTGGTTTTATCCTCTGAATCTCCATCCTGGCCCTGCTGGTGCTGATCCGATTCGTCCATACAGTCTCCCTTGGAGCGGGGGCCGGGCGGGCCAAAAGTTCTGATTTCCCCCTCTGAACGTCGCGTCCGTAAGTCCATGTATATCCGTATCAGAACCGACATTTGACGGCTCCAGGAGGACAAAATAGACAGGAGCTGGTCTCATTTGCTAGCGCATGATCGCACTTTGCATTTCTCAACTCCCTTTGCGCTCCCATGCTGATTCGGACCCCACATAAAATCATCTTTTCTTTCACGGAAAAGTTCCCCGTCGCCCTTGGCAACGTGGTGAATATGAGAAACGCTGGCAGTCGTGCCGGTTCCGACCTAAGGGTAGACCGAGCGTGGATTTTGGCGACGGAGGACGGAGCCCCAGAGGCCCGGCGCAACATTTCACGAGATTCAGCATGCTTCCACGTCCCATCTTTACATACACTCGGTCCCTTACCGAAATGATGTCCGCAGGCGCGGCGGACCCGGCTGGTGGTATACTGGGGACGGCCCGACCACAAGATTAAGCTGGATGACATTGTAATTCAATCAGTGCCGTTCAATCCGGTTAGTCCGGTGCCTCCTCAAAAATCGTTCAGCCGCTGGGGAATACAACCCCCCCGTCCCCGTTGTTTATCTGGTTTCTTCCCCTCCATCTTACCCCCACTTACAGACGGTTCTACCGCCCACACATTCGAGGTGGGAATTCCCTGGTCCTTGATAGCGTTCGCGGAAGTTAACCGGTCTGACGGCAGATGGACAAAGCGGATCTGGCGGCATTGGCCGAGACCGGACAGCAGTTGTACGTCGGTTCCTTTCTGCTTTCCGCGTTGTGGAGTCCTCGGTTCGATAGACGTCCCTAGATTTGCCGTCAAGGTAATTCTCGAATCTCGAACCCTCATGGAGATAGAGACAACGTTAACTCATCTGCAACCCGGCCCAGTTGTGTACGACTGCAATGTGCTGTCTGTGGATCTACGACTACTTCTTGACCTTGGGGGATGAGGTCCGGGACGCTCCTCCACTTCTCTACAGAGGTTTCACGTTCTTACCACCGGACAGATAAAGTACGCTTGGTCGGGGAGGAAATCCTGGGGTGAGTTCGACTTGCCTTTTCTAAATATCAAACGACTCATGTGAATATCCGATAGTATTTGTATTGTTTATCGCCGTACGTCGTCCAGAAATGCCTTAAATTTTGATTGGCTGGACAGTCTTGCAGAACAGGTATACCCCCGTGTTGAACTTCGTCTGGTCCTCCGTCATCACGTATAATTACACAAAATCTGTAAGTCTCTGTCCAGGTGAAAACCCCGACGCCATGCTCACGAGACCCGCAGCTGTGCGTTCTCTCCCTCTCCATACCTTGTATCCCCACAGTTGATCCTCACCCCGCCCAATAACTCGACAGCTGTCAAGACGCTAAGTGGATCCCGATGATATATTCGACTGTCGTTACCGTTCTCGCTCAAACAACGGTTGCGTTAAGGTCTGGCCGTTCTCCCTGGACCAAAATGAATTATCTTTCACATTAAATGCGGTGGGCTTGATTGTAGGGTATATGGTCTGACGAGGAAGAACAAGTGGTTCGGCGGAGTATTATTTGTCCTGGTTGCTGCCCAGTTCTGGTTTGGCATTTTTTCGAGCGTCCGGGCTGCGGTTCACCCACGTAAGTTCTTTAACCCTTTGTTCGTCCGTGTACGAATATCCGCATCTGTCTCTAGCGCAAGCGTTTCCAGACATAAACTTGGACCCATTCAAAATGTGCGTTTTCGGAGAGTGGAGACTCGGGGAGCTCGTTTTCGTCAATATCGCGGTTGCTTTTGGTGACGTCCATCCCCCCAACGTACTTACACCTAGGAAGTTCTGATGTACTTCATGTTCCACACTTAGACGTTCTTGCTTTCTTGATCATTTTTTTCACAGCCAGGAGATCAGGGATGAATAGATATCCGGGCGTTCCGAGCCTCTTGGATACTATTCTGCGAGACGCGACGGGGTACTTCCTGTTCATGTTTTTCTTTCAATTTTCGTACCAGCTGCTCTTTATTGCGAACCGGGTAGGTGTTACACGATACACAATCAGGGTGATTGATCGTGTTGTGCTCATCCTTGGCGTGTGTTTAGACTCTATTTCCCATATTTCCTGCGCTGTAAGTCCCCCTCGACGCCGAAGAGACCTCTTGGTGGTTGATGTTAACTTGTGTCTTATAGGGCGGGCATGGTCTTCGTTCCGATCATGGCATCACGCCTCATGCTTTCTTTGAAGAAAGCTGTCGTCGATTCGAAGTCGTGGTCCCCCTTGGTCATGGCCGATCCCGGCCAAGAAAGGCCAGCGGGTTGCGTCCGTCTCGGATCGGGGGTGCCCGGTGGATTTGACGGTGTCCCGGGAACTTCCCTCTTACCGAACGAAGAGGGCGTGGAACTTGGACCCCTGCACGACATTAGCCCCGGTACCCCCCAACGCCCCGACACCAGTGCCGGTAGGATCCCATCCCCTGATCCGCTGTCCTGACCCCGTTGGCGCTGACCCAACTCGCCCATATAGTCTCCCTTGGAGCGGGAGCCGGACGGGTCGGGGGTTCTGATCGCCCCCTCTGAACTTTGTGTCCATAAGTCCGTGTATATCCGTGTTCAAATCGACATTCTGCGACTGCCGGAGGAGGATGAAATAGACGGGAGGTGGTCTCATTCGCTAGCGCATGATCGTATTTCACGTTTCTCGACTGGCTTCGCATTCTGATGCTGATTCAAACTTCAGCATAAAAACATCATTTCTTTCACGGAAAATGTTCCGTTGCCCCTGTCTATGCGGTGAATGCGAGAAAGACCGACAATCACACCGATTTTAACTTGGGGGCAGATCGTGGGTAAATTTTGGCAGCACGGAGGACAAAAACCCCTGAAGCCAAGTGCAACATGGCATAAGATTCAGCATACTTCCACGTCTCATCTTTACATGCACTCGGTGACTTGCCGAAATGATGCCCCGGAGGTGAGTGGACTTGGTTGGTGGTGTACTGGTGGCGGCAAGGTCATAAGATCAAGCTGGATTGATATTGGAATTCAATCACAATCCAATCAATCCAATATCTCAGGAACCGTTTAGCCGCTGGGGGATACAACCCTCGGGCCCCCGTTGTTTCTCTTTCGTTCCTTTCCCTCCATCTTGCCCCAACTACGGTCCGCCCGGCGGTCCATACGTCCAGAATCCCCTGGTCCCTGACAGTGCTGACCGGCCCAACGGCAGATGAACGAAGCGCATCTGGCGGCATTGGCCGAGACAGGACACCAGCTGTATGTCCGCCTTTTTCCGCTTTCCACGTTGTGAAGTCCTTGGTTTGATAGACCTCCCTAGATTTGTGGTCAAGGTAACCCCTCGGATCTCGAACCCTCGTGGAGACGGAGACAACGTTAACTCACGTACAATCCGGCTCAGTTGTTTGCGACTGCCATGTATTCTCTGTGGGTCTACGACTACCTCTTGACCTTGGGGAATGAGGTACGGTACACTTCTGCATTTTTCCGCAGGGGTTTCATGCTCCAACCATTGCACAGATAAAGTACGCCTGGTTCGGGAGGAGATCCTGGGGCGAGTTTACCTCACATTTTCTAAACATTGGACGACTCATGTGGTTGCTTGATAGTATTTTTGTTGTTCATCGCTGTACGGCATCCCGAAATGCTTTCAATTGTGGTAGACTTGACGGTCCCGTAGAATAGGTATGCCCCCGTGGTGAACCTCGTCTGGTCCAACACCACTATGTATAATTACACACAGCCTGTAAGTCTCTGTCCACGATGCAACCGCGACACCATTCTCACGAGGCCTGTAGTTGTGCGTTCCTTCCCTGTTCACACCTTGCATCCCCACCATCGATCCCCACCCCACTCAATAACTCGACAGTTGTCAGGGCACTCTGTGGATCCCGGTCTTTTATTCGACTGCCATTATGGTTCTCGCTCAAATAACAGTTACGTTAAGGTTCGGCCGTTCGCTCCGTATTTAAGTGAATTCTCTTTCACGTTAAATGCGGTGGGTTTGATCATAGGATATATGCTGTGACGGAGAGAAACAAGTTGTTCAGCGGTGCACTTTTTGTCCTAGTTGCTGCACAGTTCTGTTTTGGTGTTTTTTCTAGTATTCGGATTACGGCACGTCCACGTAAGTTTCTCGGCCCTTCGTTCATTCCTGTGCGGATATGTATCTGTCTCTAGCGCAAGCGCTTCCAGAGATAAACTTAGACGCATTCAAGTTGTGCGTTTTCGAACAGTGGAGACTTGGGACGATCCTTTTCGTCAATATCGCGATTGCCTTTGGTACGCCCCCACCCTTCAGCCTCGCACCTAAGCAGTTTTGATGTGCCTCACGTTCTACACCCCCTACGTCGTGGTACTATAGACTTTCTTGCTTTCTTGATAATTTTGTTCACAGCCAGAAGATCAAGAGCGAATAGGTATCCGGGCATTCCGAGCCTCTTGGATACTATTCTGCGAGACGCGACACGATACTTCATGTTTATGTTTTTCGGTCAACTTTTTTACCAGCTGTCCTTGCTTGCCAACGCCAACAATGTAGGTGGTAGATGATACTCAACCAGAGTGGTTAATCGTGTTGTGCTCATCGCGGACATGCGTTCAGCATCTACTTCCGCTCTTTCCCGCGCTGTGAGTCTTCTTTTCAACGCCGAAGAGATTTTTGGGTGATTGATGTTAACCTGGGTCATATAGGGCGAGCACGGTTTTCATTCCGGCTATGGCGTCGCGCCTTATGCTTTCTTTAAAGAAAGCTGCTGCCAATCCGAAGGAGTCGTGGTCTCTCTTAGTCATGGCTGATCTCAGCCGGGGGAGGCCAGTGGAGGATGGGACCGTCCGTTTGGAATTAGGGGTGCCTGGTGAATTGGATGGCGTCCCGGGAGTTTCCATCTTACCGAACGGAGAGGGCCCGGAACCTGAACGTTCTGAGGCCTCGCACGGCAATAACCCCAGCACCCCCGAGTGCTTCGACATCGAATGTCGGTATGATCTCATCCACTGATTCACCGCCCTGACCATGCTGGTGCTGATCCAACTCATCCTTATAGCCTCCCCTGGAGAGGGAGCCAAACAGACCAAGAGTTCTGATCGCCCTGTCTGAACTTTGTGTCCATAAATCCATGTATATCCGTATTCAAATCAACATTTTACAGCTCAAGGAGGACGATGAAATAGACGGGAAGGTGGTCTCATTCGCTAGTGCATGATCGTACTTTACATTTCTCAACTCGCTCTGACGCTGATTCAAGCTTCAGCATAAAATCCTCATCTCTTCCATGGAAAAGCGCTTCGTTGCCCCTGGTGATGCGGTAAATATGAGGAAGGCCGACGGTCACGGCGATCCCCCCCCCCCCCGAGAGTAAACGTTGGTAACACGAGGGACACAGGCCCCAGAAATCCAGCACAAAACCGCATAAGATTCAGCATGTTTTTACGTCCTGTCCCTACCATACACAGTGCCTTGCCGAAACGGCGCCCCGGAAGTGGTGGATTTGGCTGGTGGTGTACCGGGGACGGCAAATCACAAGACCAAGCTAGATTGACACCGGAATTCATTCATTACAGTCCAATCCGATCAGTCCAAGATTCTCCTCAAAAACCGTTCAACCGCTGGGGGGTACAACCCCCCCTTCCTCTCGTTGCTTCTCCCTCGTTCCTTTTCCTCCATCTTGCCCCACCTACGGACCGTTGGACGGTCCACGCGTTCAAAATACCCTGATCCTTGACAGTGTTTGTGGAAGTTGACCTGTCTAACGGCAGATGGACGAAGCGCATCTGGCGTTATTGGTCAAGACCGGACATCAGTTGTACGTCTATTCTTTTCTGACTTGCACGTTGTGAAGTCCTCGGTTCGATATGTCTCCAGAATTGCGGTCAAGGTAATTCTTCGAATCTCGAACCTTGCGGGAACGGTGCCAACGTTAACTCATGTACGATCTGGCATAGATGTTTACAACTTCCTTGCACTGTCTGTGGATCTACGACTACTTCCTGACACTGGAGGATGAGGTCCGGGGCACTTCAGCATTTTTCCAGAGGTTTCACGTTCTGACCGTTACGCAGATAAAGTACGCTTGGTCCGGGAGGAGATCATGGGGTGAGTTTACCTCACCTTTTCTACACATCGAACGACCCACATGGTTACCCGACAGTATTTTTTTTGTTCATCGCCGTACGGCATCCCGAAATGCTTTCAACTGTGGTGGGCTTGACGGTCTTGTAGAATAGGTATGTCCCCGTGGTGAATTTCGTCTGGTCCAACATCGTCATGCATAATTACACAAAATCTGTAAGTCTCTGTCCACGCTAAAAACTCCGACACTACGCTCACGAGATTCGCAGCTGTGCGTTCTCTCCCTCTTCGCACTTTGTATCCACACCGTTGACCCTCACCCCACTCAATAACCCGACAGCTGTCAGGACACTCTGTGGATCATTGTTCTCCATTTGACTGCCATTACCGTTCTCGCTCAAACCACGGTTGTGTTAAGGTCCGGCCGTTCTCTCTGGATTAAAATGAATTCTATTTTACGTTGAATGCGTGCTTGGTGATAGGATATATGGTGTGACACAGGGGAACAAGTTGTTCGGCGGTGCACTTTCCGTCCTGGTTGCAGCGCAGCTCTGTTTTGGTGTTTTTTCGGTTGTACGGGTTGCAATCCACCCACGTAAGTTCCCCAGCCCTTCGTTCATTCGTGTATAAACTCTTATCTGTCTCTAGCACAAGCGTTTCCAGATATAAACTTGGACGCATTCAAATTATGCATTTACGAACAGTGGAGGCTTGGGGAGCTTCTTTTCGTCAATATAGGTCTTGCTTTTGGTACGTCCATCCCCCAACGTACTTGTACCCGGGGAGTTCTGATATACCTCACGTTCTACACTTAGACGTTCTTGCTTTCTCAATCATTCTGTTTACAGCCAAGAGATCGGGGGTGAATAGGCACCCGAGCGTCCCGAGCCTCTTGGATACTATTCTGCGAGATGCGACGGGATATTTCCTGCTTATGTTTTTCAGTCAAGTTTTGTCCCAGGTGTTTTTACTTGTCAACATGGTGGGTGGTTATGACACGTAATCAGGGAGGTTGATCGTGTTGGGCTCACGGTGAGCATCTTTCAGGACCTATTTCAGCTCTTTCCCACGCTGTGAGCTCTCTTTCTCGACATTCAAGAAACCTTTGGGTGATTGGTGTTAACTCGCGCCGCACAGGGCGAGCACGGTTCTCACGCCGATTATGGCATCGCGCCTCATGATTTCTTTAAAGAAAGCCGTTGTCGATCCGAAGGAGTCGTGGTCTCTCTTTACTATGGCTGATCTCAACCAAGGAAGGCCGGTGGAGGACGGGACCGCCTGTTTGGAATTAGGGGTGCCTGGTGAATTGGACGGTGTCCCGGGAATTTCCATCTTACGGAACGGAGAGGGTGCAGAACTTGAATCATCGCACGAAAATAATCCCAGCCCCCCTCCATGCCTTGACATCAAATGTCGGTACGATTCCATCCTCTGATCCACCGTCCCAGCCTCCCCGGTGCCGACCCAACTCGTCCTTAGAGTCTCCCTTGGAGCGGAAGCCGGACGGGTCAAAAGTTCTGATCGCTCCCCCTGACCCCGTGTATACAATCCCACGCATACCCGTGTTCAAATCGACATTTGACGACCCCGGGAGGAGGCGCAGACTCCAACTGTTTTTTCTTTTCGGGCCGCCAACCTCGGCTCCCGGTACCTCTTTACCGTGAATAACAATACACCAAATATAACGAATAGCGCCTATTATACCCTATACCATAACAGATTCGTTGGATATCGCGAACAGGAGGTCCAGACCTGGCTACCGCGAACTTGTTAGGAAATACCTTACCCCAGCTTGCTGGGAATCTGAGCTAACACTTATAGAGACGCTCGAGCGACGAGCAAGTGGGGCCATTGATACATGTGGATCACGTCACCGCCAGTTCCGGTATCTTATCATTTTGTGCACCCTGAGATTGAATCCAGTCAAGCCAGGGGGCGTTGGTGGCTGAAGCCGAAGCGTTGATCCTTGTACCTTCTTTCAACTCATTCCTATCCCAACTTCGGTGGGGCCTCTGTTTGTCCCATGGAAGAACGCCCAAATATGACGCTCGTCATCGGAGCTTATCTTCTCGTTTGACCCCAGATTTGACCCCTTCTCCTAAAAAATACCACACTTGTATTTGGACGGGTCCTTTGACGCATCACCAAGGTAAGTGACGTCTGACAAGTTCTTCGACAAGGAATACGGTTGGTCTGGGGGGCATCGATTCGTCACACGTCAACATCGTACAGCGGGCGCTACACACGGGTTACGTCGAGCTAGCATCACGCTCTGCGTGCCACACGTCGATTCAGCCAGCGATAACAAAATGGGGCGAGACCGGAGCGGATGCAAAAGCATTTTGGTATATAAACCTGTGTTATTTTGTCATTCCGGGTGTCGTGCGGTCGCGAAGAGATCGTTCCGTATGTTCCAGAGAGGGATCCGACATTGTTCCCCCCATTTTCAATACGCACTCCCCTCCCTCCCTCAACAACATACCCCCAGTCATCCCCCGGGAGAATCCTGTCGAAGATGATGTCCATCTTGTGGTCACATTCCTTCATGTCCTCCCAACAGGGTCCCCCGCTACCACCGCTGCTGTCGCCCGGTATCTGGGTTTTACTCCTCTGTTTTTGCGGCCATGCCCTGTCGATACCAACGGAACATCCGACGAGATTGGCTCAGGAGCCCCTTGGGACCACTCTTCGTGAGGGACTCGATGCGAAGGTGTTAATCCTCGGGGCAGGGGTCGCTGGGATCACCGCCGCGCAGAAACTCGAGTCTTACGGGATTTCGGATTTCCTGATCGTCGAAGCCCACCACGAAGTAGGAGGGCGGTTGAAGAGTCGCCCTTTTGGATCTCCTGACCACCTTCACCCCTCGCCCCCGACTACCTCGCAGTCGAGCGATACCCTAAGGTCCATTGAGGTGGGAGCTCAGTGGATCCAAGGATACCACGAGCAGAATCCGATCTGGGGACTGGCGAAGAAATATGGGGTAAAGACACGGCTGAGCGATTTTTCCGGGAGCATCAGTGAGTCTCCTTTTCGCGCCACCCGTTGATGAAAGACGCACCGTGTCAATCTGCAATGGGCCTCGGCCCTTGACTGCATGCATCCCCCGCTGACATTTGAAGCGTATCCCTGCCTCGCTTGAACTAGTGACGTACGATGAGACTGGGAAGGTGGACTTCACACCGGAGATCCGAGATGCCCTTGGTGCATACACAAAGCTTGTAGTTGGCGCTGGTGAGTTTGAACCCCCCTTCTTTCGATCGCCGCCAACCCATGGGGTCGCAGCATCATTTCCTGAGCTTCTTTCTTACCTCATATCCCCGTCATGCGAACCAGGTGAACGAGTTTCGAGACATCGGCGTGATTTGACCGCTCGGGCGGGATACTCCATCCTTGGGTCGAAGCCCCGCACCCCCCAAGAAATGGCCGCAGAATACTATGCCTTCGATTTCGAGTACGCGCAAACGCCGGAGCAAACCTCTTGGATCGCTTCGTCTTGGGTAAGTCCCTTATAATCCTCGCGTGGGATTCTCGCGTATGTCCTTCTTTCCAGGCACATAACTTCACATTCGAAGCGGCGTCTGGCGGGTTCTCGGAGAAAAACCATCTCTGCGTAGACCAGCGCGGGTTCAAACGCCTCGTCCAAGAGGAGGCGCACCAGCTGCTT
>Ga0307513_10005336_pt1 | contig 17000 bp, 15 predicted proteins | sample 15_EM_MG_FD_202174 | JGI IMG/M metagenome (GOLD analysis project Ga0307513, IMG submission 202174) | Populus trichocarpa ectomycorrhiza microbial communities from riparian zone in the Pacific Northwest, United States - 15_EM | ecosystem: Host-associated > Plants > Roots > Unclassified | place... | reverse complement strand
ACACGATCATGCTTGTCGGCCACACGCCGATCGACAAGGAAAATCTGCAGCTCTTCTATGGCCTCATGGTCCAGAAGAAGGAAGGAATCGACCAAGCGCTGGTCGAGCGCCTGACCTACGAGGGCAAGATGGCGTTTTTCCAGGATGCCGACATCTGGGAGAACAAAAGCTGGGTGACCAACCCGTTGCTGGTGAACGGTGACGGGCCGATCCTGCAGGCGCGGCGCTGGTACAGCCAGTTCTATCGTCCCCGTTCGGACCTGCCGATGTACGAGACGAAGGTGCGCGCCGCCTGAAACCGGTCTGGGGGCGGTCGATTACCGAGGCCACGCGATACCCGGAAGCCCCGCCGCAATGGATCGGACTATATCCCTCGCTTCTCGTGCAATGCTTCCGATGTCTCATATCCTCGACCGGCCGTGGTGTCCGAGCGCACGATGGCGTTCCCCCGGCGGGTTGATCAGATGGCCCCATATTCTCCGAAGCGCGCTATCTCTTCGGTCGTGAAGCCCAGTTCCGTCAGAATTTCGAGGTTGTGCTCACCCACGGTCGGGGGTGGGGAGCGAATTTCGCCTGGCGTCTTGCTGAGATTGATCGGCGTCCGAAGCAATGGAGCCGGTGCGTCCAGCCCGGGATAGGAGACGGCCTGAAACAGCCCCATCGCCTGCACCTGGGGATGGGCGAGCACGTCGCGGGGCGAAAGGACGGGGCCGGCGGGAATGCCCGCGCTGCTCAGCGCGTCCAGGGCTTCCTCGCTGGTCCGTTCGGCACACCAAGCCGCCATGCGGCCCGACAGCAGCGCTCCATTTTTCCCGCGCAGGCTGTCATTGGCGAATTTCGGATCGACGATCCATTCCGGCTCGTTCATGAGCCGCGTCCAGCGCCGGAAGATCGGATCGCCCACGACCTGGGTGACGATCCAGCCATCCCGCGTGTGGAACATGTCGGTCGGTCCGTTGACGAAACTGCGGTTGCCGATCGGCGTGCGATCGGGTCCGGTGATCGCCTGCTCGATCAGATAGCTGGTGTTGAACGCCAGGGCCGACCCCAGCAGGCTCCCGTCGATCTGCTGCCCGCGCCCACTCCGCTGCCGTTCGAACAGCGCCATCATGATTCCGACCGCGGCGTAGAGGGCGGTGGCGTGATCGACCCAGGTGATCGGCGTGCGATAGGGCTGGTCGGGCTCGCCGGTAAGGTAAGCCGCTCCGCACATCGCCTGTCCCACGCTGTCGAAGCCGGTCCGGTCCTTCCATGGCCCCACCGGCCCAAAGGAAGAGATGTTGGCGAGGATGATATCGGGCTTCGTTGCACAGAGGGTGTCATAATCGATGCTCATCGACGCCAGGGCGGCCGTCGGCACGTTGGCGACCACCACATCGGCCCCGGCGGTCAGGCGGCGCAGGATTTCCGACGCCGCGGGATGGTTGGGGTCGAGCGTGAGAGAGCGCTTGTTGCGATTGATTTGTAGAAAGATCGCGCCTTCGCCCTTGTCGGTGACCGGCGCGATCAGCCGGTCCTCGCTGCCTCCCCGGCGTTCGACGCGGATGACGTCGGCGCCGAAATCCCCGAGCAAGGTCGCGCAATAAGGACCGGCCACATAGCGGCCAAAATCAAGCACCCGGATGCCTTCCAGTACGCCTGCCACGTCTGTCTCCGCCTCTGGCGGGCCATTCGTCCGCCATTCCTTCTACTTGGCGGATTTAAATTCCGCAATGCAGAATTAAATTGGGTGGTCGGCCGGTTGCGGCTAGGATACCGGAGAATCAGAATGGTGGAGCCTTATCATGGACAGCGAAACCTTTTCCCTGTTGCGCGAAACCGTACGCCGGTTCGTCGAGGAGCGGCTGATCCCGAATGAGGATCGGGTCGAAACGGAAGACGCCGTACCGGCCGAGATCATTCAGGCAATGCGGGAGCTGGGGCTGTTCGGCCTTTCCGTGCCGGAAGCCTATGGCGGCCTCGGCCTCACCATGTCGGAAGAAGCCGAGGTGATCTACGAGCTTGGTCGCACATCCTTCGCCTATCGGTCCGTGATCGGCACCACGGTGGGCATCGGCAGCCAGGGTATCGTCATGGACGGAACCGAGGCGCAAAGGACGGAGTGGCTTCCCCGGTTGGTGACGGGCGAAATGATGGCCTCTTTCGCGCTGACCGAGCCGGGCGCCGGGTCGGATGCCGCTGCGGTGCAGACGAGCGCGACGAAGGAGGGTGACTTCTATCGCATCAACGGCACCAAGCGTTACATCACCAACGCGCCGCGCGCGGGCATGTTTACGGTCATGGCGCGCAGCGAGCCGGACGTGCAGGGCGCAGCCGGCATCTCCGCGTTCATCCTGCCAGCCGACACGCCGGGGATCAGCTTCGGCAAGAACGACAAGAAGATGGGGCAGAAGGGGACGATCACCTGCGACGTCATCTTCGACGACGTCATGGTGCCGGCGAGGAATATCATAGGCGGAGTGCCCGGGCGCGGCTTCAAGACGGCGATGAAGGTGCTGGACCGGGGCCGCATCCACATGTCGGCACTCGCGACGGGCATGAGCCATCGCCTGCTCGAAGAGCAGGTCCGCTATGCCGTGGAGCGCAAGCAGTTCGGGCAGGCGATCGGCGCCTTCCAACTGATTCAGGGCATGATCGCTGACAGTCGCGTCGATGCCTATGCGTCCAGGCTGATGGTCACCGATGTCGCGCGCCGTTTCGATGCCGGCGAGAAGGTGTCTGCCGATGTCGCGGCGACCAAATATTTTACGACCGAGGCGGTAGGGCGGGTTGCAGACCGGGCGGTCCAGATCCATGGCGGCGCCGGCTACATGGCCGAATATAAGGTCGAGCGATTCTATCGCGATGTCCGCCTGCTGCGCATTTATGAGGGCACTTCGCAGATCCAGCAGACGATCATCGCCAAGGCTCTGCTGCGGGAATCGGGATTGAACTGTTGAAGCCGTTATCTGGCCGAGATCGGTGATCGCAATCCGGCGACGATTGGCTTTTCAATGCTTCCGACGACGATCGTTGGAGCCATCACGCCGCTCAATTCGGCCGGGTTCGGCAACCATGAATGTGACACGATGTCCCGCACATGGGCGCCGCAACAGATTTGGCGGCGCGGCGTGGCCGAGTTGCGCTCTTTGGCCGATGCACTCTATCAGAGGGCATGGCCAAGGAGTTTGGGAAGGTCCTCGCCCTGCCCGGCGCGGACGAGGAGAAGTCGGATCGGCAGTTCGTCACCGCGCTGGCGCGGGGGCTCGAGGTGCTGCGCGCCTTTCATCCCGATGATGGTCCATTGGGCAATCAGGAGCTGGCCGAGCGGATTGGCCTGCCCAAGGCGACGGTCTCGCGCATGACCCACACGCTGACGAGGCTGGGCTATCTGGATTATATTCCTCGCCTGTCGCGCTACGCTATATCCTCATCGGTGCTCTCGCTCGGCCATGCCTGCGTGACGGCGGCGAGCATAAGGCGCGTAGCCCAGCCCCATATGCGCGAACTGGCGGAATATGCCGACGCATCGGTCGCACTTGGTGCGCGCGACCGGCTGACCATGATCTATCTGGACGTTGCGCGCGGCAGCCGGACGGTCGCGTTCAGCCTCGACGCGGGTGCGCGTATTCCGATCCATCGTACGGCGATGGGAGCAGCTTTCCTGTCCGGCCTCCCGGACAAGGAGCGGGACTTCCTGCTTGATGCCATCGCCAAGTTGGCCGGCGAAAATTGGCCAGAGACCCGGTTGCGGCTCGAGCAGGCCTTTTCCGAGATGGCGGCGCAAGGCTTCTGCATTTTCGAGGGAACCTATGAGCGTGCAATGAACGGTGTCGGCACATCGCTCGTCCTGACGAACGGGACGGTTCACGCATTCAGTTTTCGGCCGACAGGCTGCAGGAGGATATCGGTCCCCGGCTCGTTGCGATGCGGAACGCGGTGCGGGCGGATCTGAACCAGCAGAAGTAAGCGGATTAAAATTCTGCATTGCAGAATCATCGCTTGAAAGTTAAGCCGACGGGGTAGCGCGGCCGCGAGACCCATGTGCCGGCCGTCGCCGACACTGCCTGACGACCCAGAGGATGAGCATGGCGGAAATTTTGCGGGACACTCCCGCCGAGGGCGTCGCGCTGCTGCGCATCAACCGTCCCGAGGTCCTGAATGCACTTAACATGTCGGTGCGGGCCGCGATGGCGGAAGAGGTCCGAGCGATCGACGCGGACCCCGGTGTCCAAGTCATCATCATTGCCGGCGATGACAAGGCCTTCGCCGCGGGCGCGGACCTGGCCGAGCTGCGGCGGCGCTCGGTGCACGACACCCAGTTTGAAGCATCGCGCGTCAGCTGGCTCGCGCTCGAAGCCTGTCGCAAGCCGATCATCGCCGCGGTCAATGGTTTTGCGCTGGGCGGCGGCTGTGAGCTCGCATTCCACTGCGACATCATCATCGCGGGCGAGGGCGCGAAATTCGGATTGCCCGAAGTCAAAGTCGGCATCATGCCGGGCGCTGGCGGGACGCAGCGCTTCCTGCGTGCAGCCGGGCATTTCAAGGCGGCGCGCTATCTGCTGACAGGCGATTTCATCCCCGCCGCCGTCGCCAGCGAGATCGGCATCGTATCGGAGGTCGTACCCGATGCCGAGGTGATGCCCCACGCGCTGAGGATCGCGTCGAAGATCGCCGCGCTGCCTCCGCTCGCAGTGCAATCGATAAAGGAGGTGCTTCGGCTCGGCGCTGACGTGTCGCTCGATACGGCGCTGACGCTCGAACGCAAGGCGTTCCAGCTGTTGTTCGCGACAGAGGATCGCGACGAGGGTATCTCCGCTTTCCTCGAAAAGCGCAAACCGACGTTCAAGGGGCGGTGAGGTGGTGATGGTCGCTACCTTGGGAGTCGTGGGCGCCGGACCGATGGGCGCGGGCATCGCGCAGATCGGCCTGACCGCCGGCCTGAAAGTCGTGCTCCATGACCTGAGCGCCGACGCTTTGGCGAAGGCGGGTCGGGATATTATCGGCCGGATCGCGCGGCTGGTCGAGAAAGGGCAGTTGGCGGAAGGTTTCGTCGCCGAAGCCGAAGCGCGCCTGACCTTCGCGAAAAGCCTGGACGCGTTTGCACCCTGTGAGCTCGTCGTCGAGGCAATCATCGAGCGGCTGGAGCCCAAGCAGACGCTGTTCGCCGCGCTGGAAGCGGTCGTCGCGCCGGGCGCGGTGCTGGCCACCAACACCTCCTCACTTTCGGTCGCCGCCATCGCCGCCGGCTGTTCCGATAAGACGCGGGTGTGCGGTCTGCACTTCTTCAACCCCGTGCCGCTCATGAAACTGGTCGAGGTGATCGTCGCGCCAGGCACGTCCGATGCGACCGCGACGCTGGCGACCGAGATCGCGAAGGCGATCGGCAAGGTTCCTGTCATCGTCAAGGACGGCCCGGGCTTTCTCGTCAATCTCCAGGGCCGCGCCTATGTAACCGAGGGATTGGCGATCGTGCAGGAGGGCGTGACCGACCCGGCGACGCTGGACCGCATCATGCGCGAGGCGGCGGGATTCCGCATGGGACCGTTCGAGCTGATGGATCTCACCGGCATCGATGTCAACTTCGCGGCGACGACCTATATCTATCAGGGCTATCAGCATGATCCGCGGCTGAAGACCACGACCCTGCACGAACTGATGTTCAATGCGGGGCGCTTCGGTCGCAAGACCGGACAGGGTTTCCACGATTATTCCGAAGGGAAGACGGACGAGAAGGCGCCCGCGCCTGAACTCGGTGCGGCGCTGCCTTTTTTCGCGCGCATCGGCGAGCTGTCGCCGGCCTTTGACCTGCTTTGCGGCTGCGGCTTGTCGGACGGCAACGGCCCGACTCTGATCGCGCCGATCGGCGAGGATTGCTCGAGCGTTTGCCATCGCTTGGGCCTCGACCCGGAGACGACCGTCGCTGTCGATTTCACGGCCGGCGAGCGCAAGCATCTGACGCTCATGGCGGCGCCGGGTGGCGGCGCGGCGGCGCAGGCCGTCGGGAACTGGTTGCGGGGGCATGGTTTCGCGGTCGAGATCATCAAGGATTCGCCCGGCTTCGTCGTCCAGCGCATCGTCGCGATGGTTGCCAATCTCGGCTGCGAACTCGCCCAGACCGGGGTGGGCTCGCCCGCCGACATCGATCTTGCGATGAAGCTTGCCCAAAACTACCCCAAGGGTCCGCTGGAATGGGCCGACTGGCTGGGCATCCGGAAGACATATATGATCATGAAGGCGCTTCACGACATCACTGGATCGGATCGTTATCGCCCCAGCCTGTGGCTGCGTCGTCGCGCGCTGCTGGGTCTGCCGATCCATCAGCCTGACTGATGTACGATCTGCTCAGAGGGTTGACCGTCATCGAGGGCGCGGCGTTCATCGCCGGGCCGTCATGCGGGCTGCATTTCGCTCAAATGGGGGCGACCGTCATCCGTTTCGACCAGATCGGCGGCGGCCCGGACAGCGGGCGCTGGCCGATCGGGCCCCAAGGGCAAAGCTTATATTGGGAAGGGCTCAACAAGGGCAAAAAATCGATCGCCATCGATCTTTCGCGTCCCGAAGGCCGCGCGCTCGCCCAGCGGGTCGCCACGAGCGCCGATGGATTGTTCGTCACCAATTTTCCGGTCGCGGGTTTCCTGTCGTACCAGAAACTGTCGGCGCTGCGCGGAGACCTGATCTGCCTGCGTGTAATGGGCTGGGCGGACGGAACCCCCGCGGTCGACTACACGATCAATGCCGTGGTGGGCGTGCCGATGATGACGGGGCAGGCCGAAGATCCGCGCCCGGTGAACCACGTCCTGCCCGCATGGGATCTCCTCGCGGGCGCTTATGGCGCATTCGCGCTGCTGGCCGCCGAGCGGGATCGCCGTGCGACCGAACGGGGCAGGGAGGTACGGCTTGCCCTCTCCGACCTGGCGGCTGCCACCTTGGGCAATCTGGGGCAGGTGGCGGAGGTGCTGCTCAACGGCGGCGACCGGTCGAAGAGCGGCAACGATCTGTTCGGCGCGTTCGGCCGGGATTTCATGACGGCCGACAAGCAGCGATTGATGATCGTCGCGATCACTTCGCGCCAATGGACCGGCCTTATCGACATTCTGGGTATCGGCGAAGCGACCGGCGCGCTCGAGACGCAGCTGGGTGTTTCCTTTGCGGTGGATGAGGGCGCGCGTTTCGTTCACCGTGCCCGCCTGGTACCACTGTTCGACGAGGCGATCGGCGCGCGTATGGCCGCCGACCTTGCGCCGGCCTTCGACGCGGGCGGCGTGTGCTGGTCGACCTATCGGACTCTTGGCGGAGCGCTGAGCGACGAACCACGCCTGTTCGGTGACAATCCGGTTTTCAGACCCGTCGCCCATGGCGGCGGTGCGACCTATCCGACGCCCGGCAGCGCCGCGCGGCTCACCGCCGACGAACGCCTTGCGCCAGGGCGGGCGCCTAGGATCGGCGAAGACACGGACGAAGTGCTCGCCATGCTGCTGGGGCTGGGCGACGGAGAAATCGGCCGCCTGCATGACGAGGGAATCGTGGCATGAACATGATCAGCGATGACGATGTCGCCGGCTGGCGTTACGCCATCGGCCGAAGCGAGACCGTTTTGCAGCGGCTCAAGTTTGAGAGCTTGCGCCGTTACGCATTTGCCGCGGGCTCCACTCCCGATGTCGAGCGAGAACCGCCGCCACTTGCGCATTGGGCCTTTTTCCTCCGTGCGCCGGCTCCGCGTTTCCCGGGCCAGCCCGTCCGCTTCCGGCGAAGTGAGGGCGAGGTTCGCGCGGTGCGATGCGATGGGGCCGTCTCGACCGTTGCGAATGTCACTCGTCAATGACCGACTGGATCGCCTCAGCGCTATCGGCCGTCGCCGCCGCCCGCGCCTATGCAAGCGCGGCGCAGGCGCGCGTCGCCGCGACCATCGCGCCCTTGGGCAAGGTGGAATCGACCCTTGCCAATCGGGAGCAGCGCCTGGTCCACGGCTTCGCCTGGATCGCGACCACCGTCGAAGCGCTGGCGGCCACTGCTGCCTGGGCTGCGCGTGGCCAGGCGTCTGGACGGACGAGCGAGATCGACGTGCTGACATTGCGGATCGGCTTCGGCGAATATCTGGCGCAGCTACTGGGCGGCGTGCCAATGAGTCAGAATGAGATTGCGCGCCCGGGCGAGCTCGGTCTTGCCAGGGCCGCAGCGATGCTGGCCACCGATCCGGCGGCGGCGCTGTTCCTGGCAGAAGGCAACACGGCGCAAAACCGCGCCGCGCTGGCGCTCTGCCTGCGGCAGGGCGAGCGGCCGGACGAGGCGCTTGACGACGAGACGATGGACATGGTGCGCGAACAGTTCCGCACCTTCGCCGCCGAACGGATCGCGCCGCGCGCTCATGGCTGGCACCTGGCGGATGAGCTGATACCCGACGAGGTCGTCGCCGAGATGGCGAAGCTCGGTGTGTTCGGCGTGTGCATCGAGGAGGAATATGGCGGGCTCGGCCTCGGCAAGCTCGCCATGTGCCTGGTCTCGGAGGAGCTGAGCCGCGGCTGGATCTGCGCCGGGTCGCTCGGTACCCGTTCCGAGATCGCGGGCGAATTGATCGGGCAAAACGGCACCGCCGCTCAGAAGGCAAAATGGTTGCCGGGCATTGCCAGCGGAAGGGTGTTGCCGACGGCCGTCTTCACCGAGCCCGACACGGGCTCGGATCTCGCCTCGGTGCGTACCCGTGCAACCCGGCAGGGTGATGGCAGCTGGTCGCTCAAGGGATCCAAGACCTGGATCACCCATGCCGGCCGTGCCGACCTGATGACCGTGCTCTGCCGCACCGATCCCGGCAAATCGGGTTATGGAGGGCTTTCTATGCTGCTCGCGGCCAAGTCGCGGCTTGGCGCTGATGGCGGCTGGCCGGACGAAGGGCTGGACGGCGGCGAGATCGAGGTGCTCGGCTATCGCGGCATGAAGGAATATGTGCTCTCCTTCGACGGCTTCGCCGTCGCCGAGGATGGCCTGCTGGGCGGCGTCGAGGGGCAGGGGTTCAAGCAGTTGATGCGCACGTTCGAGGGCGCGCGTATCCAGACCGCCGCGCGGGCGATCGGCGTGGGCTGGAACGCCTTCAATGTGGCCCTGCGCTACGCGATCGAGCGCAGGCAATTCGGGAATCCGCTGGTTGATTTTCCGCGCGTGTCCGACAAGCTCGCGCTGATGGTCGCCGAGCTGGTGATGGCGCGCGAACTCACCTATTCCGCCGCGCGGCACAAAGACAAGGGGGAGCGCTGCGATATCGAGGCGGGCATGGCCAAGCTGCTGGGCGCACGGGTTGCCTGGTCCAACGCCGATCTCAACGTCCAGATCCATGGCGGCAACGGCTATGCGCTGGAATATGAGGCGAGCCGCATTCTGTGCGACGCCCGCATCCTGAATATTTTCGAGGGCGCGGCCGAGATCCAGGCGCATGTGATCGGGCGCGGGCTGGCTGCGGGAGGCGCGGCATGATGGGGCATGCCCGGCATATGACGGTCAGCAAGGATGGTTCGCGCCCGTTCGTGCCGACGCCTATATTGAGGCGTTCGGCACCGCGAAGGCGCGGATAGTCGACCGCTGGTTCGCGGCGTCGGGCACTCATGGCACCGAGTTGTCGCCCGACGGCAGAAAGCCCGATGTCGGCAATGTCTTCGTGGGTGACCTGGGAGACCATCGGGTCGAGCGAGGAGAAGAGCCTTGAGCAAGGCGGTGCGGGGGCCTTTGACGGCCCGGGATACACTGACGACGCGGATGATGGAGCAGCTGAAGCGCCTGTTCCACGCAAACGGCCTTCGCTATGCCGACGTGGCGGGGCTGATAGGGGTCAGCGAGAAGTCGGTGAAGCGTTACATGGCAGGCCAGGGGATCAGCCTGCCCATGATCGAAAAACTATGCGCCGCCGCCGGCATCACCCTCCTCGAGCTCGCGGAACTGGCGGAGAGCGACGAGCCGCGCGACGCGGTGTTCACCAGCGCGATGCAGGAGGATGCACTGGCCGACGACCCGAAGATGGCGATCGCCTTCTATCTGCTTGCCATCGGCTGGACGGCGGCGCGGATCATGCGCGAATTCTCGGTGCCCGAAAGCGAGATGAACGCCGTGCTGACGCGGCTCGACCGGCTCGGGCTCATCACCCTCTATCCCGCCAACCGGGTGAAGGTCCGCGCGAGCCTGCGGCCATCGGACAAATGTTCGCGGCGGCTGCGCGAGGTCATTTCCACCGGCGGAGCGGCGCTGATGGCGGATGCGGATCTGACCGACCAGGACATTTTGTGGCGTGTCGGGATTGTGCGTTTGGGTCCGGCATCTTTCGCGCGCGCCGCGAAGCGCTTTCAGGCGTTCGTCGAGGAAATCGCCGCGCTTGGCCAGCAGGACATGGATCTCGAAGGCCATCAGGTGAAATGGTACGGCATCTGCGCAATGATGCGCCAGCACGAGGCAGTGGGCCTCCAGCTGTTCCAATCGGGCCTGCGGCGCGGCGGGAAGTGACGGGCGGGAAGGCGCGCTCCCCGCCATTACGCGCTCAATATGAGCAGGATTCCCGCACCAGCGGCATGACGGTCCAAGCGCCATCGGCCGTCCGCTTGAAGATATTCTGGGTCAGACTGCCGCCATCGACCAGCATTTCCGTGCCGGTGACCCAGGAGGACAGCTCCGTCGCGAGATAGACGGCCGCGCCGGCATGGTCCTCGGGGCGGCCGAAGCGATTGAGCGGAAGCGTCCGGTTGGCGTCCTCGCGGAAGCCGGGTTTGATCGAGAGGTCGAGGGGCACCTGTTCGGTGTCCGTCGTCTCGGGCGCGATCAGGTTGACGCGAATGAGGTCATTCGCCAGCTCGAGCGACATGGCGCGGGTGAAGCCGGTGACGGCGTGTTTGAATGTCGTGTAGGCGACATTGTAGGGGCAACCGCGGAATCCCTCGATCGAGGACAGGTTGATGATGCTGCCGCCACCGCCCGCCGCACGCATCAGCGGGATCATCGCGCGTGTCACCAGGAACATGTGGCGCAGGTTGATCGCATATTGCGCGTCGATATCCTCGTCGCTCAGTTCGGTGAGCGGCTTGAACGTGCCAAGATGATGACCGACATTGTTGACGAGTATGTCGAGCCTGCCGTGGCGGTCGGCGATGGCCTGCCGCAGCAGTTCGACTGCTGCCGGGTCGCGCACATCGGTCTCGATCACCAGCGCACCATCGCCCAGTTCCGTGCGCAACCGCTCGCATTTGCCGGGATCGACGTCGGCGACGACGATCTTCGCCCCCAGGTCCGCATAAGCCGCGACGATGGCCCGACCGATGCCGGCCCCGCCGCCCGTGATCAGGGCGATCTTTCCTTCGAGTGTGATCTTCATCTCATCCTCTTCGCCTTGGAGATACGCCAACCATCCCGGTCAACTGGGCGGTGCGCCGCGTAGTTCGTTGCCGCCGTCGACCGCAAAGCTCTGGCCCGTGATTCAGGAGGATTCTTGGCGCGCGAGAAAACGGACCGCCTGGGCGGCGTAGGTTGAACGCCGCCCAGTGGCGGGCCTTCAGGCTGCTGGCCACGGCCGCGACCAGTTTTGCCAAATCGTCCATGTCGTATTCCGGCGTCAGGCGGCGGCGCGCTGGGCGTCGACGATCATGGCGATGGTTCGGGCGACATCGTTCTGACGATAGCCGAGCTCCGCGACTTCGGCGGGAACGGTGTCGTAATAGATGCTGTTGCCGCGGCCCGCGAGGATCGCGAAATCGGGCAGCAGCGGATGCTCCTGGTCCCTGATCTCCAGCGGCTCATCGTCGCCCGCGGCCTTGAAGAACAGTTCGAAATAGTCCTTGAAGCTCAGATTCTGATCGCCGATCAGATAGGCTTTGCCATTTTGTCCCCGCGTTAGCGCGCCCACGATCGCGTCGCTCAGCGTGTCGGTCGAGATGACGTTGACGCCGCCCGCGACGGTATAGCGCCCCAGCTGCGGCAAATGCCCCATCCCCCATGCGGCCATCGCCTGATAGGCGGGGACGACGAGCCCCGGCACATGACCCATGATGAAGGGGCCGTTCAGCACCACGACATGGAAATTGTCATCGGCAAGTGCGCGTGCGCCCTGATCGGCGGCAAGACGCGATGCGACATAGGGATTGGTCTCGACGAGATGCGACGCGGCCTGCGGATAGAAGCTGCCGATCAGGATGCCATGCCTGACGCCCGCTGCCTTGGCCGACGCGAAGAAGCGGGGCACGGCCCGTGCGTTGGCGCGCTGCCAGTGCGCGGCCTGCGCATCGGCTTCGGTCGGAGCGTGGCGCACGTCATTGCCCGCCGTGAAGATGATCGCATCGAACTGCGCGAGCAAAGCCTCGTCCGGCTCCTCCTCGACATAGTCGATGCGGTGGAATGGAAGCGCGGCCATGCCGGTGCCTTGCGGTGCGGGCTTGCGCGCCCCAATCGCCACCTCATGTCCCTCGCTTTTCAGCCGGAGCGCGGCGTGCCCGCCGATCAGGCCGGTACCGCCGACAACCAGTATCTTCATGATCGCCCTTTCCATCCCCGTCCGGACCTGAGCCAGCTTGGGCGCCATTCGCGCCTTTGGTCTTCCGGTCCTGATGTCGCGCCATAAGGCCGCGCGCCGGCGACCAACAACAGCCAATTTCCAGGGCCAGCCAGATGACCCTTCGAGGGGCCAGCGGCCGCTATCGAATCGTCCTCGGCTGTCCCCGGATCGGGCGAAGGCGATCACTCCAATGGGTGATGACGGCCCCACCCGGCTCGCCGATGCTGCAGGCGACGGAAACAAGCGAGGAGGCGGCAGTGGTTCTTGATGGAAGATCGAAATGAGCAATCAACCGGCGGCGCAGCGCGTCGCCAGCGTGACGGATTCGGGCAATGGCCTGGGCCGGGCCTGTGCGCTTGGGTGGGCCGAGCGGGGCATGACTGTGATCGTCAACGACTGGACGGTGGCGGCAGCGATTTATCCGCCGTCGATGGCTTCGTGGCGGATATAGAAGCGATGGGCGGCCAGGCGGCGGGAAGCCACCATCATATATCCGACCCCGCTTCGGACCGGCGATCGTGGTGATCGGCCGCTTCGGCCGGCTGGACGTCCTCGTCAACAATGCGGGGGTGGTGAGGGGGAACGATCGTACGCCGCTTATCTCGATTGGATGACCAGATCCTCCGGCAGCCCAAGTCCGCGAAGGCAGAACAGCAGCGCCTGTTCGACGATCTCGTCATCGTCGCCGGCGTATGGAATGACAGGACGGTCGGGCGTCCCGCCGAGCGTCAGCATCGAACCGACATGCTCGATGAAGAAGAAGGCGTTGGTCGGATCGATCCGCGGGCTTTGCGCGGCGCCTGGCGCGACGGTGCGGGCCAAGTTGGTCGCGCAGGGGACGGCGCTTGGTCAGCGCGCGCCTGTATATGATGCGGGCGTACCGGCCATCGCCCGCCAGGCTCGCCATCATGACGCGGATGGAGGTGTCGCTCTCCTTGCCATTGCGTATCGCAAGGCAGGCGTAGAAATGTTCGCGTATTGTGCGGGCAAATTGGAGTGTGTCGGCCTTCGTGGGGGGGGACGGTCCGCATCTGCTCGTCCTGCTGCCGAAGAAGATCGCGCAGCACCGCCCGATACAAGGCCCCCTTCGAAGCGAAATGACGATAGAGCAAGGCTTCGGAAACCTGCGCCAGCTCGGCGATGGCCTGCGTCGTGCTGCCGGCGAAGCCGCGTTCGGCGAATACCAGAGCCGCCGCTTGCACGATGCCGGCGCGACGATCCGCCGCCGGCATCCTTCGGAGCCTGTTGTCATTCTTCATTGCTCGTCTCTTGATATGTTGCACGTCTCCCGGCAAGGCCGTTCTCGCGCCCACCGGGCGGCCGCCGCCGACCTCGAACGTGTGCCCCGTCACCGTGTTGGACCGATGGGCAAGCCACACGACCAGATCTGCGACCCGTCCGGGCTGGAACTGGTCGCGCAGCAGCGCGACGATCGCGGGATCGGAAAATCTGCGCCGTTATCTGGCTGATGGCGGTTGGCATGGTGGCATTGACGCGGACGTTCTGCGTCTTGCCTTCCATCGCAGATGCCTTGCTGGCCGCAAATATCGCGCCGTTTGCGGCGATGTACGTGCTGGTGTAGTCCGCACTGAAGATGGAGCAAGAAGATGTTTTGATTAGCCGCCCGTTGCCCGAGACCGACAGATGCGGCTAGGCCGAGCGGGCCAAGGCAAGCGTGGGTGCAAAGTGGAAATCGAACACGCGATTCCAATGATCGGGGGAGATGCGATGGAACAGCCCGCCATTGATCTGACCCGCACTGTTCACCAACCACGTCGAGCCGTCCGAAGTGATCGAGCGCTTCCTGCACGATCATGTCGGCATTGGCGGCGGCGGAGCCGACAACCGCGATGGCCGTGCCGCCTGCCGTCACGATCTCGTCGGCAACGTTTCGCGCATTCTCGCTGACCTCGTCCAAGGCCATCGCCGTCGGCGTGGGCGCGCCGGATATCGGTTAGCGTGCCTTGAAGTTTGCATTGACAGTGCCCTCCGAAGAAATGGCGAACCGCCGGACGGTGCCTGCTTCCTCTGGCGGATATGCCAAGCGGCAGGGTACGGCGCGGACTTGACCAACGCTCGCCCTCAGATTGCCAATCCGCCCCACATTCTCTACTGCCATTCATGTCCGCCGTGACTCGAAAGCGCTCCCTGTTGAGGGCGTTTCCCGGCGACGTTCGCGTCGCTGAGAGCTGGATACCAGTAGGATATGAAATGACTAGCGTACTGCAAACCTACCGTCCGAAAAAACTTCGAGATCCGCCCGTTCCGGAGCTGCCGCGGAGGACTCACAAATAAATTCCGGCCGTACTTAGCTCGTTGACCAGCGATCTAGGCATGTTGGTCCGCAAGAGAAATTAAGGACAGCAATTCATGAACGTAGAAGGTGATATGATTAAGCAATCATCACGAATAGGCCGACCTAGCCGTGGCGAGATATTAAATCGACGGAAAAATGTTTTAATTGTGACAAAGTCAATATTCATTGATGATGGATACGAAAGTATAACTATAGAAAATGTGTCTGAACGGTCTGGCATATCAAAGAAGTCGATTTACTCGTGGTTCAAAAATAAATCTGGATTAATGGAAGAGGTTATTACAGATATTGCTAACAATTCGTACGCTATGCTTTTAAAGGGGGTATCCACCAATTCGGATAATATTGAAGATGAATTATATCATATAGGCATTAGCATGCTTGATTCATTTTACAGTAAAGAGGCCATGTCGGTATCTAGATTCATTTTTCGTGAATCTCATAAATATCCTGAGTTTATGAACCATATAGAATCGTTCGCTTCGAGATACATCTACGGCATGCTGACAGATATATTTGAGAGGAATACGGAGTCAATTATAGATCTTGATGCCAGGGCCTTGGCTCGCAGATTTATAAATCTTCTTACAGGGGACCTGTCTTTCATAATAGTTCACGGTCTAGATATTCCTGATTTAACCGAGCGCGAAGCCCAAGCTAGAGAAGTATCGAGACTTTTTGTGCACGGCATATTGAAATAACAACACCACTGTTGACCCTAAATACCGTCAGACGGCCAGAAGTTCGGCTGATATGCCGCCTGTCTATCCAGAAAGACGCAAATTATGACAGCAAAAACGGCATAGCTGCTCCAGTATGGATGTAAAGTCGGAACTGCCGTCCAATAACGCTCCTTCGCCGTGCGCAACGCCAAATACCATCGCGCTGCTGCGATGCTAAATGGCCGACCTCCCTATTTTAAAATGCCATTTGAGTTTCGATTTCCGGCGGCGGTTTGGAGTCGATGAGGTTTGCATGAGCGTGTCCCACCTCAGCCATTTCATTGATGGCGATCACCTCCGCGGAGATACCCGTACAGGCAGCCACCTACGCCACGAAGCATTGCTGGAACCGCTCGGCATCGAGCGCGGCGAAGGTTTCACCCAGCCGATCATGGGTCGGCGTCTTGTTGGAAAGCGGACGGAACCAACGCAGCATATCGAGCTTCCTTTCGCCGAACCGGGCGATATCGGTGAAGGTCTCGGCCCCAGCCAGCACCGCCAGAGCGACCGCGACAGCACTTCGTCGGGCGGATAGATCACCTTGATCAACTGACGCCGATCAGGCAAATCTGAAAAATAATTCAGAAAAACAATAGTTTCGTATACCGCGTCACTGCCCGGCGCCGTCCCATGCTCTCCCGCCCAATCGTCTGGGGCAACACAGATACAGCTCTTCACCCGATCGCCCAGTGGTCGCACAGGGCTGGGGTTGACGGATTTAACGGAACCGCATATATCCGTTTAACAAAGGAGGTTGGATCGGAAGCAGGGAGTTTGGGCTCGAATGCCGCGAAAATACGGCTATTGAATGAGTGTTTCCGGTGAATTTCATAGAGATTCTGTCGCGAATACCACTACTCGGAGCATTGTTACCACCAAGGCATGGGATCTGAACTTGCCCTGGCAAAATTCGCCGTCGTCATTGTAGAATTTTGCGCTTGTTCTATTATCATAAAACAAATATATAAAATGGCTATATTCGAGACACCCACATTATATTTCAGAATATGAGACGGTATATACCATAATTGTGGGGACAATGGTGAGGAAAGTATGAAGACCAATCGTACTGCGTCACATCGAATTCTGCATTCGGCGATTTTGCTCGCGGGCATCGCGATGGCGACATCACCTATCATGCTTCTGGCACAGGAGAATGGACAAACAACGGGGGTAGAGGACATCATCGTTACCGCGCAAAAGCGGGAACAGAATCTCCAGGTCGTGCCAATTTCGATCACGGCCATAACGGCCGATTCGATCACAGCGAATCGCATTCAGGACGTCCGCGACTTGAACGCGATCGCGCCAAGCCTGACCGTTCGCCAGGCGGGAGGCGGGGCAAAGCTTCCCGGCTACTCGCTGCGAGGACTCTTGACCGCCGGCACCGGCGCCGGCACCGACAAAGGCGTCGCCCTGTACATCGACGGCGTCTATATTCAAAGCGTCGTAGGATCGGTCT
>Ga0307513_10005335_pt1 | contig 17001 bp, 10 predicted proteins | sample 15_EM_MG_FD_202174 | JGI IMG/M metagenome (GOLD analysis project Ga0307513, IMG submission 202174) | Populus trichocarpa ectomycorrhiza microbial communities from riparian zone in the Pacific Northwest, United States - 15_EM | ecosystem: Host-associated > Plants > Roots > Unclassified | place... | reverse complement strand
GTCTACGGCTACCAGGTCACCAACGTCGAAGCCTCGATGTCGAGCCCGTCCTCGCTGCTCCACTGGACCCGGCGCATGATCGAGATCCGGAAGCAGAATCCGGCGTTCGGGCTGGGCTCGTACACCGAACTGCCCTCGTCCAACCCGGCCGTGATCGCCTTCCTGCGCGAACACAAGGACGACCTCGTCCTGTGCGTCCACAACTTCTCCCGCTTCGCCCAGCCGACGGAACTCGACCTCCAGGCCTTCAACGGCTCGAACCCCGTCGAGTTGATCGGCGGAGTCCGCTTCCCCGCCATCGGTGAACTCCCCTACCTGCTCACCCTCGCAGGACACGGCTTCTACTGGTTCCGGCTCACCCGAGTCACCCCGCGTACTGGCCGACGACATTGAGTGTGTGCCCGCGAAAGGACGCGTCACCATGCCGAAGACCGCATCTCTTCGCCCGAGCAGGACGGACCTCGCCCGGCCGCTGACCTCGCTCGGTGGGCTGCTGCGCGAGTGGCTGCCCCAGCAGCGCTGGTTCGCGGGCAAGGACCGGCCCGTCACGGACCTGGGCCTGCTGTCGATGACCGAGCTGTTCCCGGGCTGCCTCCACCTGCTCGTCCGCACCGGCCACACGCCCGTCCCCACCCCCGGCGGCACTCCCCCGCCCGGCGACTGCTACCAACTGCTCCTCGGCGTACGGGACCGTATGTCGCCGCGCCTTCGCCGGGCCCTCATCGGCCGCGCCGAGGAAGGGCCCTTGGCGGGGCTGATGGTCTACGACGCCCTCCAGGACCCCCGGGCGGCGGAACTGCTCCTGGAGCGTCTCCGGCACCCCGGTACGGCCGGCCCCCTGCGCTTCGAGGCCGACCCCGGTGTCACCGTGCCCGCCGGACTCGCCCCGCGGCTCCTCGACGTCGAGCAGTCCAACTCCTCGCTCGTGTACGGCGACTCGTTCATCCTGAAGGTGCTCAGACGCGTCCAGCCGGGTGTCCACCCCGACCTGGAGGTGCCCGCCGCCCTCGCCCGGCAGGGCTGCGCCCGGGTACCCGCCCCGGCCGCCTGGTTCCGGACCGACCTGCCGCAGGACGCGACCCTCGGGGTGCTCCAGCCGTTCCTGCCCGGCGCCTCCGACGGCTGGACGCTCGCCCTGCGCGCCCTCGCCTCGGGGCGCCCGTTCACCGACGAGGCCCACGAGCTGGGCCGCGCCACCGCCGACGTACACCTGGCTCTCGCGACCGCCTTCCCCGGCGACACCCGCAGCGCGCGGCACGACACGCGTACGGCGGCGGCCATGGCCGAGCGTCTCGACGCCGCCGTACGCCATGTACCGGCGCTGCGGCCGTACGCCCGGGGGCTGCGGGCCGCCTTCGACACGCCCGCCGGGTTCGACGCCGGTCCGGCCGCGCAGCGCGTCCACGGTGATCTGCACCTCGGACAGGTGCTGTGCACCGGCGGTCCCGGCGGGGACTGGTTCGTGATCGACTTCGAGGGCGAGCCGTCCCGCCCTCTCTCCGAACGCCGCAGCGCCCAGTCACCGGTGCGGGACATCGCCGGGATGCTGCGCTCCTTCGACTACGCCGCCCGTACGCGCCTGCCGTGGCGCCCCGAGTGGGCGCTGCGCTGCCGGGACGCCTACTGTGCGGGCTACGCCGCCCGGGCCGGGTGGGACCCGCGCCGTATCCCGGGTCTGCTGCGCGCGTACGAGACCGACCGGGCCGTGTACGAGGTCGTCTACGAGGCCCGGCACCGCCCCGACTGGCTCCCCGTCCCCATGGCGGCGATCGAGCGACTCGCCGTCCGAGGAGGCTGACCGCTGTGGCCCTGCACGACTCCGCCCTCCCCGACCCGTCCTCCCTGGGCAGACCCGATGCCCTCTGGGACCCGGGCGAGCGGCAGCGCCTGCTCTCCGGCACCCATCACGACCCGCACGCACTGCTCGGCGCGCATCCCGTGCCCGGCGGCGGGGTCGTCTTCCGTGCCCTGCGCCCGCACGCGCGTGGCGTGAGCGTGGTCGTGGACGGGCGGTCCAGCGCGCTCGAGGACGACGGTGACGGGTTCTTCAGCGCCCTGCTCCCTCTCGATCGCCCCCTCGACCGGCCCTCCGCCGGGATTTCCGACTACACGCTGCTGGTGTCGTACGAGGGCGGTGAGTCGAAGGTCGAGGATCCGTACCGTTTCCTGCCCGCCCTCGGTGAGCTGGATCTGCATCTCATCCGTGAGGGCCGGCACGAGGAGCTGTGGAAGGCGCTCGGTGCCGAGCCGATGGCCCACCAGGGCGTCACCGGCACCCGGTTCACCGTCTGGGCGCCCAACGCCCGCGGGGTCCGGGTGTGCGGGGACTTCGACTTCTGGGACGGTACGGCGTATCCGATGCGGTCGCTCGGCTCCTCCGGCGTGTGGGAGCTGTTCGTGCCCGGTGTCGGGGAGGGCGAGCGGTACAAGTTCGAGGTCGTGGCGCGGGACGGCGGCCGGGTCATGAAGGCCGACCCGATGGCCCGGCGTACCGAGGTGCCGCCCGCGACGGCGTCCGTCGTCACCGTCTCCCACTACGAGTGGGGCGACGAGGAATGGCTCGCGCGCCGGTCCGGCAGTGCCGTACACGAGGAGCCGTTCTCCGTGTACGAGGTTCATCTGCCGTCGTGGCGGCCCGGGTTGACGTACCGTCAGCTCTCGGACGAACTCCCGGCGTATGTCAAGGACTTGGGCTTCACCCATGTGCAGCTCATGCCGGTCGCCGAGCATCCCTTCGGCGGGTCCTGGGGGTATCAGGTCACCTCCTACTACGCCCCGACCTCCCGGCTGGGTTCCCCCGACGACTTCCGGTATCTGGTCGACGCGCTGCACCGGGCCGGTGTGGGCGTCCTGTTGGACTGGGTTCCGGCGCACTTCCCCAAGGACGAGTGGGCGTTGGCCAGGTTCGACGGGGAGCCCCTCTACGAGCCCGGCGACTCGCGGCGGGCCGAGCATCCGGACTGGGGGACCTACGAGTTCGACCTCGGGCGGACCGAGGTGCGGAACTTCCTGGTCGCCAACGCCGTGTACTGGTGCGAGGAGTTCCACCTCGACGGGCTGCGCGTCGACGCGGTCGCCTCGATGCTCTACCTCGACTACTCGCGCGACTCCGGGCAGTGGACGCCCAACGTGCACGGCGGCCGGGAGGACCTCGACGCGGTCGCCTTCCTCCAGGAGATGAACGCCACCGTGTACCGGCGGGTCCCGGGGGTCATGACGATCGCCGAGGAGTCCACCGCCTGGGGCGGGGTGACCCGGCCCACCGACAGCGGCGGGCTCGGCTTCGGGCTGAAGTGGAACATGGGGTGGATGCACGACTCGCTCGGCTATGTGGGACACGAGCCGGTGCATCGCAAGTACCACCACCACGAGATGACGTTCTCCATGGTGTACGCGTACAGCGAGAACTACGTCCTGCCCATCTCCCACGACGAAGTGGTCCACGGCAAGCAGTCGCTGGTGTCGAAGATGCCGGGCGACTGGTGGCAGCAACGGGCGAACCACCGCGCGTACCTCGGTTTCATGTGGGCCCATCCCGGCAAGCAACTCCTCTTCATGGGGCAGGAGTTCGCCCAGGGCTCGGAGTGGTCCGAGGCCGACGGGCCGGACTGGTGGCTGCTGGACCCGGAGTACGCGGCCGAGCCCGACCACCGGGGCGTGCGCGATCTGGTCCGCGATCTCAACACCGTCTACCGGCGCACCCCCGCCCTCTGGCAGCTCGACACCGACCCCGCCGGTTTCCGGTGGGTGGCCGGGGACGCCGCCGAGGACAACGTCTTCGCGTTCCTGCGCCACGACGCGGCCGGGGCGCCCCTGTTGGCCGTCAGCAACTTCTCGCCCGTCGTCCGCCACGACTACCGTCTCGACGTGCCCGGTTCGGTGCCCGCCTGGGAGGAGGTCCTCAACACGGACGCGGCCCGCTACGGGGGCAGCGATGTCCGCAACTCCGGGCCGGTGAAGCCCCGTTCGTCGAGTGTCGGGCTGACATTGCCGCCGCTCGCCACGGTGTGGCTGGCGCCGGTGCGCGGGTGAGGTGACGCGCGGGCGAGTGCGGAAAACGTCTTCCGAAACCACTTCCGGAGCCTCTTCTGGAAAGCTACTTCACAGTTCCCGACAACAACGTCCGCCACCTGAGCTAGATTCGTTCACCGTCGATAACTCCACTCGTCGGCGTGGTCACAGTCAGTACGATCCAGGAGCAGCGCATGCGCGACTTCGCCCTCGCTCCCCCCACCACCGCACCTCTGACGGGCGGACTCGCCGACAGTGTCTTCGACACGGCGCTGCGGGAACCTGACCTGCCACAGATCGCGCGCCGCCTCGACCCGGCCAAGCCGGACTGGACGCAGGTGACGGCCGCCGAGCTGCGGGACGAGGTCGTCGACCTCGCCAAGGGGTTCATCGCCTCCGGTATCTCACCGGGCCACCGCGTGGCCATCATGGCCCGCACCCGCTACGAGTGGACGGTGCTCTGCTACGCCCTCTGGGCGGTGGGCGCCGAGGTCGTGCCGATCTACCCGACCTCCTCGCGCGACCAGGTCGCCTGGATCCTCTCGGACTCGCAGTGCAGCGCCGTCGTCGTCGAGGACGAACAGGGCCTGATGACCGTCGGCTCGGTGTGCACCTCGCTGCCCCTGCTGCGTAACGTGTGGCAGCTGGACGACGGAGCCCTGCCCCAACTCGTGGAGCTGGGGCGGCCGGTGCCGATGGCCACGGTCGACTCCCTGCGCCGGATCGTGCTGCCGGACTCGGCCGCGGTGATCGCCTACACCTCCGGCACGACCGGCCATCCCCGCGGCTGCGCCCTGACCCACCGCAATCTGGCCAGCCCCTGCGACACCCTGCTCGCGGGCTGGCGGCAGACGGCGGCACCGCCCGGCCAGCAGCCCAGCATCCTGGCCTTCCTGCCCTTCTCGCACGTGTACGGCCTGATGATCCAGGGCCTGTGTCTGCGCGGCGGCCTGCTGATGGGGCACGAGCCCGACCTGAGCGGGGAGGCGCTGTCGTCGGCGCTGCTCTCCTTCCGGCCGACGTATCTGTACGCGGTGCCGTCGGTGTTCGAGAAGATCTACAAGAACTTCCTGCGCGCCGCCCAGAAGGCCGGCCGGGGCGCCCTGTTCGAGCGGGCCGTCGGCACCGCGCGGGACTTCGCGACGGCTGTCGAACGCCAGCGGCTGGGCACCGGCTCCGGACCCGGTCTCGACCTGCGGCTCCAACACGCCCTCTACGAACGGACGGTGTACCGCAAACTCCGTGCCGCCCTCGGCGGGCGGGTGTGCGGCGCGGTCTCGGGCGGCTCGCCCCTCAACCGCGAACTGGCCCTCTTCTACGCGGGTATCGGCATCCTCGTCCACGACGGCTACGGCCTCACCGAGACCAGCGGCGGCATCACCGCGCAGCCCGTGGGCCGGGAGAAGTTCGGGACGGTCGGACAGGCGCTGCCCGGCTCGGAGATCCGGGTCGCGGACGACGGCGAGATCCTCGTGTACGGCACCTCCGTCTTCCAGGGGTACGTCAACGACGACGCCGCCACCCGGGCGGCGCTGTACGGCGGCTGGCTGGCCACCGGTGACATCGGGCGGCTGGACCAGGACGGGTATCTGACGATCACCGGGCGCAAGAAGGACATCATCATCACCAGCAGCGGCAAGAGTGTCGCGCCGGCCGCCCTGGAACAGCGGCTGCGGGTGCATCCGCTGGTGCACCAGGCCGTGATCGTGGGCGACAACCGGCCCTGCGTGGGCGCCCTGATCACCCTCGACCCGGAGTTCCTGGCCCACTGGCGGGGCTCGCTCACCCTCCAGGAGGACGCCCCCGAACGGCAGGCGCGCGAGGAGAACGCCCTGCGGGAGGAGATCGGACGGGCCGTCGCCGCCGCCAACAGCACGGTGTCGCGCTCCGAGTCGATCCGGGTGTTCCGGGTCCTCGGAGAGCCCTTCGCCCTCAGCAACGGTCTGCTGACCCCCTCGATGAAGCTGCGCCGGGACGCGATCGTGCGGCACTACGCCGTCGAGATCGACGCGATGTACCAGGCCCGGGCGCCCATTCCCCGGCCGAACCCGGCGGCGGAGGAACTGGCACGCTGGGACGACGCCGACAACATGTTCCGCTGAGCGGACGGCGCGTACACAGGGCGGATGTTGGTTGACGGTACGGCGGGCGGGCCCGCAGAGTGATCTCCGTATCGGCCCTCCCGTACGGATTGGACCCTGTCGTGACCAGTACCGCCGCACCGTGGTCGCAGCCGCCCGTCAAGGTCGGGCTCGTCGGCGCCGGACCCTGGGCGCAGGGGGTGCACGCGCGCGTGCTGGCCGCCGGGCCCGAGACCGAGCTGGCCGGGGTCTGGGCGCGCCGCCCCGAGGCCGCCCAGGAGACGGCGGCTCCGTACGGGGCCCCGGTCGCCGCCCGGTTCGAGGAACTGCTCGACTCCTGCGAGGCGTTGGCGTTCGCCGTGCCGCCCGCCGTCCAGGCCGAGCTTGCCCTGCGTGCCGCGAAGGCGGGCAAGGCGGTGCTGCTGGAGAAGCCGATCGCCGAGGATCTCGGGGCGGCCCGGCGGCTGGTGGACGCGATCGACGAGGCCGGGGTCGTCTCCCAGGTCACCCTGACCAACCGCTACCACCCCGAGACCCGGCGGTTCCTGGCGGCGGCGGGCAAGGCCGACGTGTTCGGCGCGCGAGCGGCCTTTCTGAGCGGTGCCTTCCTGGGCGGCGCGTTCTCGACCCCCTGGCGGCTCGAACACGGCGCGCTGCTCGACCTGGGGCCGCACGCCCTCGATCTGCTCGACGCGGCCGTGGGGCGGATCGTCCGGGTGCGCGGGGCGGGGGATTCACGCCGCTGGATCGAACTGACCTGTGAGCACGAGAACGGCGCCGTCAGCCAGGCCTCCCTGTCCGGTTCGGTGAACGTGGCGCCCGGCGTCTCCCGCATCGAACTCTTCGGTTCCGGCCCGGAGTTGGTGTTCGACAGTGACGCACTCGACCACGAGGAGAGCTGGCCGGTGCTGCGCCGCGAGTTCGCGACCGCCGTACGCACCGGTGTCTCCGGCGAGCTGGACGCCCGTCGGGGCCTGCATCTGCAGACGCTGATCGCCCAGGTGTCGGACGGCTGAGCACCCCCGCACATCCCCGAAACCCGACGTGACGTGGATCACGCCCCGCTGGGGAGTCGATGCGGAACAACAGGGCGAGGCCGACCGTTCTTGTCTACGTGGCTGCGGAGGGGACAGTGTCCCCGGGCCTCACCTATAGCCCATGGGGAAGATCGTTCGGCTGAAGCCCCATGGAGCCTTTCGCCGAGAGGCGACCGCCCTCCGCGTGCCACCACCTACGGCCCTGGCTGGTCTCCCCCGTCCAGCCAGGGCCTTCTCATGTCGAAAAACGGTTCGTTCCCGCCGCCGAGGTGCCCGGCGCGTCCGCAACGGCTCAAATGGGGGTAGGGGAAGCATCCGGATCCGGGTAGTGCGCTGCCATGGCGGACGTCTTCCCTCCAGATCTCCGGCGAGGAGCCCTGCTCATGACCAAAGCGACAAAGCTGCTGACCGCCCTTCCCCCGCCCCGCCGTGAGCGGCTGCTGGCACTCGCGACCGAGGTGTCCTTTCCCGAGGACCACACGATCTTCGAGGCGGGCGGCACCGCCGACCGTTTCTGGGTCGTCCGCTCCGGCGCGGTCTCCCTGGTCCAGCAGGTGACACCGGTGCAGCGGGTGACCGTGGCGAGCCTCGGCGCGGGCGATCTGCTCGGCTGGTCCTGGCTCTTCCCTCCCCACCAGTGGGACTTCGGCGCCGAGGCCTTCAGTCCCGTACGCGCGTACGAGTTCGACGCAGAGGCGGTGCTCGAACTCTGCGAGGAGGAGCCCGCCCTCGGGCTGCAACTGGTGCGGGTCATCGCCGAGATCCTCGCCCATCGGCTGGAGCTGACCCGGGGCAGGCTGATGGAGCACTTCGCCCTGCACAAGCGGGGGTCCGGGTAGGGAGTGCCGGTCCGGTGCTCAGACCCGGTAGCGGCGCAGCGCGGGCATCGCGGCCGTCAGAGCCAGGGTGACGGCGACGACCAGGAGTCCGCCGCCGGCGACGGCCGTGCGGGTGCCCAGGGCGGATGCCGTGGTGCCGTGCAGCAGGTCGGCCAGGCGGGGACCGCCCACGACGACCACCGTGAAGACACCCTGCATCCGGCCGCGCATCTCGTCGGTCGCCGCCGACAGCAGGATCGCCACCCGGAAGACGCTGGAGACCATGTCGGCGATCCCGGCGACGACCAGGAACGCGACGGCCACCCACAGGCTGGTGCTCAGCCCGAAGCCCGTGATCGCCAGCCCCCAGGCGACGACCGCCCCGATCACCATCCAGCCGTGCCGGCGCGCCCGCGAGAACGTGCCGGAGAACAGCCCGCCGACCACCGCGCCCACGGGAATCGCCGCGAACATCAGGCCGAGGGCGAGTCCCTCCCCGTAGGGGGCGTACGTCTGGGCGGCCAGCTGGGGGAACAGGGCGCGGGGCATGCCGAAGACCATGGCGACGATGTCCGCGAGGAAGGACAGCAGGAGCACCTTGTGCAGGGCGATGTAACGGAATCCGGCCACGACCTCCCGTGGGCCCGCCTTCCGGGAGGCCGCCGGCCCCGGCGGGAGCGCGGGCAGCCGTACGACGGACCACAGGGTGACGCACAGGGCGAGCGCGTCGATCAGATACAGCTCGGCGAGGCCGATGACGGGTATGAGGGTGCCGGCGAGCAGCGGGCCGGCGACCAGGCCGGTCTGCATGACGGTCGTGCCGAGGGCGTTGGCCGCGGCGAGTTCCTCTTCGGGGACCAGCTGGGCGACGACGGACTGCCGGGCCGGTGAGTTCAGGCCGAAGAAGGCCTGCTGGAGGGCGAGCAGGATCATCAGGGTCGCCACCGAGTCGAGGCCGACGAGGGCCTGGATCCAGAACAGCAGCGACGTGACGGCGATACCGGTGTTGGTGATCAGCAGCAGCTTGCGGCGGTCCATGCTGTCGGCGACCGCGCCGCCCCACAGCGCGAACACGACCAGGGGCAGGAGTCCGGCGAGGCTGGCGTAGCCGACCCAGGCGGAGGAGCCGGTGATGTCGTAGATCTGCTTGGGCACGGCGACGGCGGTGAGCTGGCTACCGACGGCGGTGACGGCGGTCGAGGACCACAGGCGGCGGTAGGCGGGGCGGCGCAGGGGGCGGGTGTCCATGGCCCAGCGGCGTCCGGCCGGGCGGGGCTCGTCCGTGGGCGCGGCCTGTTGGGGGTCCGAGTCACTGCCGGTGCTGTTGTTGCTGGGGTCCACGGGTGTCCTGGCTGCTAGTTACATCCAATCGGCTCAGCTTTCAATATCACAGGAGCCGCAGGAGCTGCTGGGGCCTTCCGCGGCGAGCGTCCGGGCGGCGCTGTCCAGCAGCATGTCGAGGGCCGTCGGATAGGCGCTGGCGACCATACGGGCGGCGAGCAGCGGGGCCGCTTCGGCGATGCGCGGGTGGGTGCTGCGGGGCAGCCGGGCGTAGGTCGAGCGCCACATGTCCTCGTCGGCGGTGAGGCTGGCACGCGGCAGGGCCAGGGAGGCGGCGTCGAGGGCGGCGAAGGCCAGCGTCTGGTCGATGAAGGCGTGGTAGATCCGTACCGTCTCCGGCAGCGGGAAACCGGCCATGCGCAGGACGTCGAGGATGGCCTCGTCGGCGGCCAGTTCGTTGGCGCGGCCCGTGACCCGGCTGGCGGTCAGGACGGCGGCCTGCGGATGGCCGACGTACACGGCGTGGATGCGCAGCCCGATGGCCCGCAGATCCGGCAGCCACTCCCCCGTGGGCCGCCAGCCGTGCAGCGCCTGGCCGATGAGGGCGTCGCCGATGGCGAGGGTCAGGTCGTCCATGCCGCGGAAGTAGCGGTAGAGGGTGCTGGGGTCGGCGTCCAGGGCGAGGCCGAGGCGGCGGGCGGTGAGGCCGGTGCTGCCGTGTTCGCGGAGCATGCGCAGGGCCGTGTCGACGATCAGCTGCTCGGACAGCACGGTGCCGCTTCTGGTGGGGCGGCGGCGCCGTCGTTTCTCCTCCGGTACCACCGGTTTCGGCACGGTCGCTCGCCTCCGTGGTCCGTTTGTGGGGTCTTATGCCAACGCCATGACTCTGTTGGTGATCTTCAGGGGTTATCCGGCGGCTGCGGTGCAGAGAATGTGGAAACGGCTTGATCGTGTACGCCCTCGGGGTGTTTCGGCGATCCAGTCGGCGGTGCGGGTGAGGTTGCAGGCCATAGCTGTGAGTACGTGTTGAACATGCGTCTTGGCGAGCCCTCGGTAGCGGGTGCGGCGTAGGCCGTTGCTTCGGACGGTCTGGGAGAGCGTCGCCTCGATGCCGGCGCGGACGGCATAGCGTCGTTGCCATTGCTCGGTCTGCTGGTCGAGGCGGTTACGGACCTGGATCTCGTGCAACGGCTGTGGGAGCAAGGCGATCGAGCGTGGCCTGGTGGCCGAGGCGGTGCACGGGTGGCGGTCCGGGCAGGCCAGGCAGTCGGCCTTGGCGAAGCGGAACTGGAGGTACTCGTGGCCGTTGATGCGGAGCGTCCCCGGCAGGGAGCTGGTCTTGCCGCGGGGGCACGTCGCCTGCCGTAAGTCCCAGTCGATCGCGAACGCGGACTTCCCGAAGCCCTCGCCGCTCTTGGCCTGGCGGCTGTGGTCGGCGACGATCGGGCCGAGCAGTGTGATCCCGTGGACCTGCCGGGCGCGTTGGACATGGGCCGGGGTGATGTAGGCGGCATCGACCACGTGCTCGGCCGGAGCCAGGGCGGTCTGGGCCAGGTCGTCGTGGATCTGCTCGGTGAGCTGGCCGTCCTGGACCGGGGCGATCGTGGTGGCGACGTGCACCACGATCTCGGGCCGCTGTTCCTCGCAGGTCTCGGTGTAGTGCACGCGATAGCCGCTCCACTCGGTGCCGTTCTTGGTGCAGTAGTGCGCGTCGGTGTCGTAGGGAGAGTCGAAGCGCAGGCTCGCCGGTGGCAGGGCGTGCCCGTCGCGCCAGCGGAGCTGTCCTTCCTCGTCCCAGTAGTAGTGGTGGACCCACACCTGTCGCAGGACTTCAACCTGGGGAAGTGTCCGCAGCCGGCCCGGTGCGCCGGAGGCCCACAGGGCGGCCAGCACCTTCTGCCCGTCCCGTCCGAAGACCTCCGCCCGCGCGATCACGGCCTCCGGCCCACCGGGCACCTTCCGGATCTCAATTTTCCGCCCGTACCGCTTGTCCCACTCGGGTTCGATCAACGGCTGCAGCCACCCCGGCGTGATCACGGCCAGCTCCTCCAGGGCGGCCCGCAGGCTCTCCCCAGCCAGCTCCAGGCGGCTGAGCCGTCGCACCGCGGCCAGCACATACGTCGCGTCGGTACGCTGCCGCCCGCCGGCCTTCAGCAGCCCCGCCTCGGTCAGCCGCGTGAGCATCACCTGCAGCATCCGGTCCGCCGCATCGCCTTCGACCAGACGAGCGCGGAAGTCGCACAGCAGCGAGTAGTCGAACCCCGTGTCCTCCAACTCCAGGCCCAGAGCGTACTTCCAGTCGATCCGCGTACGCACCGCCTGGGCCGCCGCCCGGTCCGACAGATCCTCGGCGAACTGCAGCACCGAGACCAGAGCCAACTGCCCCGGCGAGAAACCCGGCCGCCCATCGGAGGGATAGAGATCCGCGAACTCCTCGTCCTCGAACAGCACATCGAGACGGTCCCGCACAAGCATCGCGGGCGTCCCCTTCGGGCACGCCGCCCAGGCCGTGCGCACGGTCCGCGCCGGAATCCGCTGGTAGTCCCTCGGCTGCAACGACATCAGGCCCGCCTCGGCCTCGGCACCGCCCCGCTGTCTCCACTGAAGCACCGACCGAAGCGACTGTCAGCACTCGCCGAAGATCACCAACAGAGTCACGGCATTGCATTCCCATCTCTGGGGGCGCAGCCCCCAGGAACGGGATGGGACGGGTAGGGGCGGCGAGGGCGAGGAAACTCCCCCTCAGTCCACCAGGTCCCGCACCACCGCATCCGCCAGCAACCGCCCGCGCAGCGTAAGCACGGCCCGCCCGTCCTCGTACGGGCCAGCCCCAAGCAGCCCCTCCCCCAGCGCCCGCCGAGCCGCCGCAAGCCCCTCCTCACGCAGAAGGGACAACGGCACCCCCTCCCGCAACCGCAACTCCAACAACACCCGCTCGACCCGCCGATCCTCCTCCGACAACACCTCTCGCCCCGCCCCCGGCGACCGCCCCACCGCCAGCGCCCCCGCATACGCCCCCGGATGCTTCACGTTCCACCAGCGAACCCCGCCGACATGCGAGTGCGCCCCGGGCCCCGCCCCCCACCAGTCGGCGCCCCGCCAGTACAGCTCGTTGTGCAGGCACCGAGCAGCCACCGAGGTCGCCCAGTTCGACACCTCGTACCACTCGAAACCGGCCGCCCCCAACACCTCGTCGGCGATCAGATACCGGTCAGCGTGGACATCGTCATCGGTCATCGGAACCTCACCCCGACGAATACGCCGAGCCAGCTGCGTACCCTCCTCCACGATCAGGGCGTACGCGCTGACGTGATCCGGCCCGGCCCCCAGCACCGCGTCCAGCGAGGCCCGCCAGTCGTCGTCGGACTCGCCCGGGGTGCCGTAGATCAGGTCGAGGTTCACATGGTCGAACCCCACGGCCCGCGCCTCCGCGACACACGCCTCCGGGCGCCCCGGCGTGTGCGTACGGTCCAGCACCTTCAGCACATGCTGCTTCGCGCTCTGCATCCCGAACGAGATCCGGTTGAAACCGCCCTCACGCAGAGTGGCCAGATACCGCTCGTCCACGGACTCCGGATTCGCCTCCGTCGTCACCTCGGCATCGTCCGCGAGGCCGAACTCGTCACGGATCGACCGCAGCATCCGTACAAGATCGTCGGCGGCCAGGAGCGTAGGAGTGCCGCCTCCCACAAAAACGGTACGGACGGGCCGCGGGTCATCGCCCAGCACCTTCCGCGCCAGCCGCACCTCGTCGATCAAGGTGTCCGCGTAATTGTCACGAGAAGCCAGAACACCGCCCGTGCCGCGCAGCTCGGTCGCCGTGTAGGTGTTGAAGTCGCAGTAGCCGCAGCGGGTCGCGCAGTACGGGACGTGGAGGTAGAACCCGAGGGGGCGGTCCGCGGCCCCGGCGAGCGCGGAGGCGGGCAGGGAGCCGTCGTCGGGGACGGGATCACCGTCGGGAAGTGCGGAGGGCATGCCTTCCATTGTCCAGCACCGGTAGGACAACCCACCCCAGGTCCCGAGCCCGCCTCATTCGGTCTGTATCACCAGCAACGCCAGATCGTCCTCGGGCGGCTTCTCCCCGAACTCGTGCACGAGCCGACGGATACGTTCCGCGATCTGCTGCGCACTCAGCCCGGCGCAGCCCACGAGGGCGCTCGCCAGCCCGTCGCCGTCGTCGAACTGGCGGGGCCCGCAGCGCCGCTCGGTGACCCCGTCGGTGACGCACAGCAGGGTGTCGCCGGGCAGCAGCTCGAAGCTCTCGCTCGTGTACGTCTCATCCTCGACGACCCCGAGCAGGGTCTGGGGTTCGGCGGCCGTACGGACCTCACCGTCCGCCCGGAGCACCAGCGGCAGCGGATGCCCGGCCGAGGCGAGGGTGCAGCGCACGCCTCCGTCGAAGGGTGCGAGTTCGCCGTAGAGGAGGGAGAGGAACCGAGTCTGCGGCGGCCCCTCGCCCGCCCATAACCCGGCGGGAACAGCCGCGACGGCCGAACCCGCCGACACGACCGCCGAGCCCGCCGCACCAGCCGCCACGACGGCCTGGACCGCGGCCCGGGCGTCCGCCGCGACCAGCGCCCGGGCCGCCGCGTCCGCCGTCTCCGTGGCATCGTCGAGAAGCAGCTGGTTGAGGCGGTCGAGGACGTCCGCGACCCGGTATCCCTCGCGGGCGAGCAGCCGCAGCCAGGGCCGGGCGAGGCCGATCACCACGGCCGCCTCCGGTCCCTTGCCCTGGACGTCGCCGACGGCGAAGCACCAGCGGCCGTCGCCGGCCGGGAAGAGGTCGTAGAAGTCGCCGCTGGGCCCGCCCTTGTCGCAGGGCTCGTAGACGAGAGCACTGCTCACACCAGGGATCTCGGCGACCGCGCCGGGCAGCAGGCCGCGCTGGAGGATACGGCTGATGGTGGCCTGGCGGGCGTACTGGCGGGCGGCGCCGATGGCGAGCGCGACCCGGCGGCTGAGATCCTCGACCAGGCCGGTGACCTCGTCGGGGAAGCGGATCATCCCGGCCCGCCCGATGACCAGCGTGCCGAGCGGCCGGCCGCCCGCGACCAGCCGGTAGGCGAGCGCGGAGCCGGTCTCCCCGCGCCCGCCGAGCGCCTCGCCGGGCCAGGGCACGGGGACCGGTCCGGTTCTGGTGGTGTCGGGCGTACGCGGCGGGTCCTTCTCCAGGGCGCGGCGCAGCTCCTCGATACGGTCCTCGCTGCTGTGCCAGACGCGGGCGAGCCGGGGCCCGCCCCCGCCGCTCCCACCACTCCCGTCGCCCCAGCTGCCGCTCCCGCTTCCGCGCCCCATCGACTCGTCCTCCAGCCACACCGCGCACCAGTCGGCGAGGCGTGGCACGAGGAGCTGTCCGGTGAGCGCGGCGACGAGGTCCTCGTCGAGCTGTCCGGCGAGCAGGTCGGAGGCCTCGGCGAGGAAGGAGAGGGCGCCGTGATTCAGCCACTCCTGGTCGCGGGCGCCGCGCTGCGGCTCGGGGGCGAGGATCTCGGCGACCCGTAACCCGTGCCCGAGGGCGTGTGTGCCGGCGTACACCTCGATGTCGTCGTCGAGGGTGATGCCCTCGGCGGGGAGCCGCGCCCAGACGGTCTTGGTGCCGGTGCGGTAGGTGACGCCCCAGGCCTCGGAGAGCACGGAGACGAGGCGGAGGCCACGCCCGTACTCCGGTATGTCGTACGGGAGTTCAGCGCCGGCGTCCCGGGGCGCGCGGGAGGGATGGTGGTCGGACACCTCGACGACGAGCGCGACGCCGACTCCGGCCTCCGCCTCTTCTTCCCCCTGCCCCGGCCCCTCTCCTTCCTCCGGTGCCTCCAGGCGGCACGCCAGCTCCACGTCCGTCCCCGCGTGGACGACGGCGTTGGTGACGAGTTCGCTGACGACCACCATGGCGTCGTCGACGAGCCGCTCGGGCAGTGCTCCGGCGCCGGGCAGGCCGAGGCGGGCCCATTCGGCGAGGGCGGCGCGTACGAGGCCACGGGCGGCGCCGGGCGCGAGGGGGCCGCCACCGAGCGTGGCGTGGGTGACCGTGCGCCGGTCCGCACCCCGGCGCGCGGGCGCGCCGGACGCACGGGACAGCGCACGGGACGCGGTCTCCCGTTGCGTCGGAATGGCCCCCATCGACAGCTCCCCGAGCAGTTCGGACGAATGCACCTCAGTGGACGCGGCCAGAGTGACAGACTGACCACGCCCATAAGCGCCGAGTTACCGAAGTGGGCCGCCATGAGTGAGAACAGTGCTACGCAAGTGCTCGAAGACGGACAGATTCCGGCATCTGATCAGATTCGGGCATCGGATCTGCGTCCGCTGCTCGCCGCGATGACGGCCGCCCGGGACGGCGACTTCGCGAAGGTGCCGGAAACCGGCCACGGGCTGGTCGCCGAACTCAGCTCCGCGTTCAACCAGATCATGGACCGCAATCTGCACTTCAACTCCGAGGTGCAGCGCGTACGACGGGAACTGGTCCGGCACGGCCGCCTCGACGAGCGGCTCTCCGCGAGCCCCGGCCAGGGCCACTGGACCTCCCGGGTCAACGACGTGAACGGCCTGTTGGACGCCCTGGTGGCTCCTGCGGCGAACGCGACGCGTGTCCTGGACGCGGTGGCCGGCGGTGATCTGACCCAGCGGGTCGATCTGCACGACGGGAACCGGCAGTTGCGCGGCGATCTGCGCAGACTCGGCCGGGCCGTGAACAAGATGGTCGACCAGTTGTCGCTGTTCACCGGCGAGGTGACCCGGGTCGCGCGCGAGGTCGGTACGGAGGGGCGGCTCGGCGGACGCGCCAAGGTGCAGGGCCTGTCGGGCAGTTGGCGGGATGTGACCGAGGCGGTCAACACGATGGCGTCCCGGCTGACCGCCCAGGTCCGTGACATCGCCCTGGTGACCACGGCGGTGGCGCGGGGCGATCTGACCCGCACGGTGACGGTCGAGGCGACCGGCGAACTCCTCGAACTGAAGCTGACCGTCAACACGATGGTCGACCAGCTCTCCGCGTTCGCCGACGAGGTGACGCGGGTCGCCCGCGAGGTCGGCACGGAGGGCCAGTTGGGCGGCCGGGCGCAGGTGAGGGGCGTGTCGGGCGTCTGGAAGGACCTGACGGACAACGTCAACTTCATGGCGTCGAACCTGACTTCGCAGGTCCGCAACATCGCCCAGGTGACGACGGCCGTCGCGAACGGCGACCTGAGCCAGAAGATCACGGTCGACGCGCAGGGCGAGATCCTGGAACTGAAGTCGACCATCAACACCATGGTCGACCAGCTCTCCGCCTTCGCCGACGAAGTCACCCGCGTCGCCCGCGAAGTCGGCACCGAAGGAAACCTCGGCGGCCGGGCCCAGGTGCGAGGCGTGTCAGGCGTCTGGAAGGACCTGACGGACAACGTCAACTTCATGGCGGACAACCTGACTTCACAGGTCCGCAACATCGCGCTCGTCTCCACGGCGGTGGCTCAGGGCGACCTCGGCAAGAAGATCACGGTGGAGGCGAAGGGCGAGATCCTCGAACTCAAGTCGACCATCAACACCATGGTCGACCAGCTCTCCGCGTTCGCCGACGAAGTCACGCGAGTCGCCCGCGAGGTCGGCACCGAAGGAAACCTCGGCGGCCAGGCGCAGGTGCGAGGCGTGTCAGGCGTCTGGAAGGACCTGACGGACAACGTCAACTTCATGGCCCTGAACCTGACTTCACAGGTGCGGAACATCGCCCAGGTCACCACGGCGGTCGCGAACGGCGACCTGTCGAAGAAGATCACGGTGGACGCCCGAGGCGAGATCCTC
>Ga0307513_10005334_pt1 | contig 17002 bp, 18 predicted proteins | sample 15_EM_MG_FD_202174 | JGI IMG/M metagenome (GOLD analysis project Ga0307513, IMG submission 202174) | Populus trichocarpa ectomycorrhiza microbial communities from riparian zone in the Pacific Northwest, United States - 15_EM | ecosystem: Host-associated > Plants > Roots > Unclassified | place... | reverse complement strand
GGTTTCTACAGTAGCGAACCCTCTTCCAACGAGGATATCATAAACCTTTCTCCCCCGCGTGGGAATAGCGCGGCGGACGATGAGAGCGATCGTTCCTCGGATGGTGCGGATAATACACCGACTATCAAGTAGATCTCCGTAACACCTTTCGTGCATGAATTCTGACAATATTTTCTAGCGACGTAGAGTCTCTCAAGAATGGGACCATCAAGACATCAAAGAACCAGGCGAAAGCTCCATATACAATCCTTCTTGTTGGAGAGACTGGGGTAGGAAAGTCATCAGTCTTGGAACTCATTGCCAATGTCATTCTCGGCAAAGACATTGATCACTACGACTTCGACATTCTCGATCACACGAATGAGCAAGGTGGTTCTGATAATCAAAGCCAGACCAATTCGGCCCGTCTTTACGAAATCACGAGTCACAACGGCGTAGTGGTAAGCGCCAGTATTTTTGGTGAGTAGGCATAACCTTTGCCCAAGGTCCGCATCCTCGACACGCCTGGGTTGGCCGACACTCGCGGTATTCAACAAGACGAGCTCCACAAGAGGAGTATTGCGACTCAGATCAAGAACCACATCGACTCTGTCACTGCGGTCCTTGTCCTCGCCAATGGCACCGTCCCGCGGGTCACTGTCGGCACCGACTATGCACTCTCCACTCTGTCGACCATCTTCCCCAACTCCCTGGCCAACAACATTGCGTTCATGTTCACCAATGTCTCGAGCCCCCTCCATTGGAACTTCTCCGGAGATACTATTCCAGATGCTCTCAAAGGTGCTCCTCAACTCCTTCTCAACAACCCCATCGCGCTCCACAAGAAGTATCTCAAGCTCAAGGGTGACCCAAACATGAAGAAAGGGAGGCTGGATTTGCTCAGAGCGGTGAAGGCCAGCGAGCAGAACGCGTTAGAAGTGCTTGTAGATCTCTTTGACTGGTTGGACGGCCTTAAGCCACAGCCGACGAGGGAAATTTTACCTCTCTATGAGGAGCCTCAAAGTATTACGGACACGGACCAAAACTCTCATGTGAGTTCTTCACACTTGTCTCTCGCTTCTCACCCCCGTTGAATGATGCGAACGCTTTCTAACGCCCAGAAGATAATCCATGCTCCAGCCCCGAACCAGCAGCTTGCGACCGACAGCAATTATCTCTGTACGGTGCCCAACTGCTGTTCCACCTGCTCTATACAACCGCCTCCCGTCTATGTGTTGGTAGGGGGTCTGATTCCCTGTATCCAACTCGTGCTCTGCTCCAGGTGCAACCACCCCTATTTGTTCCATGTTCAAGCGCCTCGCCTGCCGATTCAAGAAGGTCTCAGGCGTGATACGGGTACCACTACGGGCGAAATGCCGCTGTTAGAGGAAGACTACGCAGGTTCATGGTCATCATGTCGCCTTTCGGCTCGCGTGGATAGAACAATCCGGCTCCTGGAACAGAACCAAACAGAAATGGAGGAGAAAGGAGTTAGTCGGGAGCGGCTGGGAATCGTACTACGTAGCATGAAGCAGATGAAGGGGAGGCTGGACCTCCTAAACAGGGTAAAGGAGAAGATGGGGAAAGGTATCCGGAAGGTCAAGCAGGTCTTTCTTCGTGCGTAGAGATATATATCAATTGCTTTATCTCCTTCACTCTATGCCCTTTGTACGTTGCAGCCACCTTTGTCCGTGGGTGATGCATTTACCACGTCCTGACGATGGCCAAGGTGTGCCCTTTTCCTGATCACACATGCATGGCGAACTATCATGGTTGTTGGCCGTTAGCCAGTCTATTGTACTACGCTACACATATGCATATATAGGAGCGCAACGCGTAGGAGGGAGAGTAAGTGTCCTTACTGTGCTTCTCCTACTCACACACTACCGTAGGTCCACCAAATGGGTTGTCTTCTTTATTGCGAGAGTATACGTGCACGCGAACCACCTGTACGAAAGGCCTAGTCTGAGGGCATGTCTGAGCATGGGCAGCCGCGCGCGCAGTGAAGGACAGAACATCGCCAGGCAAGGGTCAGATGTAGTCAGGTCCAACTTGTATATCATAAATAAACTAGCTACAACAAGCGCACCGGAGACAGGAAAATCCAAATCCTGACAGGGCAAGGAAATGCTTATGTCATCAGAAGCAAATACCGATAGAAAGAAAGGAGATGTCATACTTCTACAGCGAGGACGTGTCATTCCTTCCCAATGAATCCGGTTTTCAGAGTCCTTCATATAGAAGTGCACAGGGCGTGGTTGAGAGAAGAGGGCTCATCTCAAAGGAAGAGGGGGCGTTATGTACGTGATGTAGTGTTCATGCCCAATCGCTTCGGTGCTTGAGACGAACTTGTTTTGAAGGGCCAGGGATGGATGGCCAATGGGAACTGCCAACTAAGGTGGAGAACCCGCATCCGTGGATGCAAAGTGACATATACTCTTCGCTAAAACGGGTTGTGCTGGTCTCCCCCTGGCTCGTTGGTCTCGTTGATAGCCGATATAGCCTCGCGAAGGAGACTTAGCTTCCAGGATTATAGATCGAGTAGACCTGGGGATTGAAGGTGACCAATTGATATACGTTGAGCTCGAAGAGCAGGATAAAGAAGCCAGATGAGAGGCCTCTTGATCGCGCCGTGTGAATGGTAAACCCTCGATCTCGTGAGGAGACCTTCAACTTCCAGGATAGCCCCCAATCGCGTAGAAGGTCGACTCCCCCGAGGTCGAACAGAGCGTCATGGGGACCGCTATGGCAGAAGCAGCATGCTCCTCCATACCGGGTAGTTGAACGCACTCTCCCATCCTCAAAGTCCAAACTCCTGTTCTCTCTCTGAAGCTAGATCCGAAAGGTCCCAAGCCCCTTGCAGACAAGCGAATGAATGCAGCATAGTCGCTCTTCGTCCCGAAGAGTAAGGATGGGATCAAAATCTATTGTCCTCGTTAGACATGTAGTATGACGGGTGGCGCAGATTGAGTGAGTGGTGAACGCCCAACTGGAGATTCAAAGGGAGCAAAACAGAGTGTTGTTGTCTGATAATTGGGCTAAATGGGGCTGAAGATAACGAACTACGGTCTGAAACAGCATTGGCCAGGCTACGGAAGGGGTCAATGAGATGGTAAAGGGGATGGTACCCCCTAGCAGGCATGTCGACGATCAGATGAGTCGCATATTCACCCAAGTGAGTTCGAAATAGGTGAATTTTGGGCATCGTTCAGGGGTGGGTTGGGTATCAGCGAATTGTTCGAGGGGGTGAGGACCCTCGACCTTTATTCTCCTTTGATGCATGATACCCAATAGGTCTTTGCGGCCACTACCCCTCGATCTCTCGCTGGATGTCCTTCTGAATGACCGCAATTGAGCAGCTAGAAGGTCCCAGGACTCCCCAAGGAGATTAAGGATGGCTTATTATTTGTCGTGAAGCGGGTTTACCTGTCAAAAGGAACGTCAGTATGACCAAGATCCAGACGAGGTGAAGGACAAAATCGGGCTTTCGTATTTAACAAGATAGATGTTTATCCAAGGCTGTTACGTTCTCGAAAATGTGGAACGATTGTTCTGTGCAGTCGGGCAACGCGCAGTCGGGCCGGAATGACGGACCCACCTGAACATAAAAGCATGACGAGAAGAGTTGGGCCTGAGTGGTCCTCTAAACTATTTTTTAAACCATTCTTGTGTAAGGTTGCCAATATCGCGGACTTTGAGCTCTCTGGTGGCTATTGAAGTCATTCAGCCCAAGCCACAGCTGCGAGAGACACCGGCACCATTTCCAGTTCGACCCGCCCGCCATGATTGGGGCATATTGCCCTTGTTAAGCGCATTCTCAAGCATTTACTGCGCCTCTGTATATACTACTCCAAAAAAGGGATCCAATGATGCGTTCACGTGTGGTGATACGACGTCCAGGGCGTTGGGTGTTGGAGGGAATGCCCCGAGAATGGTGGGGCGCGGAGCGGACGGGGTCAAAATCGAAGCTTGGTTCCCGGCATATTCGACGACATCTCGACAACACTGACGATGTTGCCTCGGTGTATCCTGAAACACTGGTTTGGGAAGAGAATGCTTCCAGGTTAGAGGGAAGGGTGGTGAGATGATTCTTCGAGGCGTGTCCCCCCGTCAGGCAAGAACACTCCCCCCAATTCTTCACGTTCACCGTCCACGTGACCTACGGGAGAGTACGTGGGTTGGAAAAATGGGGCCAGCATGGAAAGGGCGTTGTGCGTGGTGTACTATTCACCTGTTCGATATTACCCCTGTTCCAACCCCTGTTTCCTCGTCCATTAACGAATAGATGTATTTGCCCTCTATCCATGGAGGATATCCGGCACGCTTGACTGAGCTCATCGCAGAGTCCGATGGTCCTTGAAATAGTTTTTATCTGGGCACCTCATCGTTACCTCACTCAGATTATCTGTGGGCTCTCTCGAAGCTTCGTCCAAGCAACCGTGATGGGCACAACATTCCGACTATCAAGTGGGTTTCCACAATGCCTTTGGTTCATCAGCGCTGACCCTATTTTCTAGTGACGTCGAATCTCTCAAGACGGACCATCAAGACATCAAAGAACAAGTCGAATACACCATCACCATCCTCGTTGGAAAAGCCCTCAGTCTTGGAATTCATCACCAATATCCTTACCTGAAACTGCATTTATCACTACGACTTCGAAATCCCCTACCTTTACAAACTTATGAATAACAACGTCGTAGTGGTATGCGTCAGCGTTTGTGAACGTAGTAAGGAGATGTGACGTCTTTCAAAGGTTCGCATCCTCGACACACCTGGGTTGCCAACGCTCGCAGCCTTCAGCAGATGTGCTCTACAAATGGAGTATTGCGACTCAATCATGTCTTCTTCAGCTGTTGGAGGTTCATACATGACAGAATCAGACGCTATGTCCGATCTTGGGGAAGGCAGAACGGAGAGCACCCTCGTTGTTGGAGAAGACACTATCACGAGATCGAGGGTCTACCTGCTGCTTCTTATCTGGCTCCTTGAGCTCGACGTACATGGAGCGGTCACCCTCAGGCCTCGGGTCTTCTTGATCCACAGCCCGGAAGTCAAATATCCTTCGTAATATCAACCTATATCGTCAACCAATGGAGCTCTGGAGGGAGGGCAAGACCTGTACAGTTCGTGTGTTGGTGAAGCATACGATGCCTTTGCATCCGTCGGGCGTGTTTTTCTCGAGCGTTCTCTCGACGTCTCGCTGGCGGTTCACAGCCGCAGTCTATTGCAAACTCTTCAACTCAGGCCTCCTTTCAAGCACTGCGTTGATTGGGTATGAATAATACACCACTTACAACGTCCTCTCTTCCTTCGATATGAACACCTCTCCTCCCAAACCAGTTCCGTAGCGGTCGTCCCACCACAGCGCGATGCGCCCTCGCCCTTCAACTGCGATTTAAACCTCTCTAAATGCAGAGTAACCGCGAAGACCACCCGGACGGCAGGGTCGTCGTGCAGAACAACAGGGCCCCAACTCGAACAGATATTGTCGCCGAACAGGTGCCATGTGTCCCACTTTACCATCAAGAGTGTGCCCCAGACTGGTAAATGCGAAACCGCCGAACGAGGGGTCCAAGAGGAAATAACTGCACCACCTCGGGAGCAGAATGCTCCGCATAGTGCTGCTATCGAAATCGTGGAGGGAACTTTGGAGAGAAAAGTTGAGGAGTACATCGGGTTCTCCGCACAACGAGTGATCGCCGGATCTCCGATCTACATTCTACCCCTCTCAGTACGGAACATCCTACCTCTGAGACCCGTGTGACCCCTGATGCTTGTCTTTAGTGTGTTGACTCTCTCCAAGTTTCTCGTCTCCGCCTTTCGCCGACGTTATCACGATTGCGACCCAAGTAGCCAACAGAGTGCTTACTGGTGCAATTGAGATCGTCCAAGTGCATGATGACAGCACGCCAGTCGCACCAGAGCAAGTAAACGATATTCTCTGGTCTTGCAGTCCTCCACATTCATTGTCGTACTTTAGTATCTCGCCTTCCGATACTACAGAACGCCTCCTACCTTTGCCAATCCAGCACCCAAGGGGCAACCAGCCCTTGCACACAAATACCTCTAGTTGTCCTCAAAGTCGCTGCACTCTCCGTACGCTCTCCCATCTCGGGGAAGCCGTCTCGGGCGTCTTGACAAACTCAACTTGCACGAGGGAAACTCAACCGTGCTCGAACTTCCACCCATCGCACTTTGCCCTTGTGGCGTGCGTTAGAGCCAGAATATTGAAGTCTCGACGTACGGTCACCACTCCCTCGACGCATTTCTCAACTGCGTCTGATTTACCTCTACGCCTTTCGGCATCATCTCATATGTGTAGACTTCGTGCTCCCAAGCCGGTACATACATTCGTTTCTCCACCTGCACTGGTATGTGAGGACAATCACGTCCCGGTCGCATGACCACTAGATGATGCGCGAGCCGTCGACTCAAGACGGAATTGGGCGAGCTACATCGCTTAAAGTCGTTGAAAGCCGGAGTTGAACGAGATAATGAATCTGCCCGCCGTTGAGTGGTTGTGATCCCTTTTAAACTCCGCCACAAATATGGCTTGTAATATGGCTTGTAAGCGTGGGAGCGTGGGAGAATGTGGGAACGTTGGGGTTAAATAGATCTAAGACTTCGGGTTTGGACTGGTCAGTTGGTCAGTCGGTGAGCCGAATACGAGGCCGCGATCGATGGCGGTTGAGGGGCCAGGCAACGATTAACGTATGGATAGTGGAGTTTGGACTGTTTGGAGGCAGTGGTTTGGGGCGGCCAACACGAGGTCGAGAGATGGGCCTCATGGAGGCCAAGCCTTCTCTTCAATCCCTACGTCACGATGGGGCGGTTGCCTCAAGTTATGCTTCGCGCTATCAACCGCTCTCTTGTTCCGAACCTGAAACGAGTCAACGGCTCGGGGCCCATATTCCCCGTGCGGTATAAATTCTTTCCGATGCCTGAAATTGGTGAGACCGCAACGCCCTAGGGTAACGCCCTGGACGATAAACGATAAATAAAGCGAAAGCAATGCAGCATTGCGGGTTTCCGTCAGGAAACCCCTCTCAATCGCATCGCAACAATGTCTACGCTATTTTCCTGGTCCAGCCTCGTCCAAGCAATGTCGGTTAAGTCAACCAGTCAGAGTCCTACGACATTCCTGACTTTTTTCAAGTGGGAGGTGGCACTGGGTCCCCTGGTTCCACTCCGCGGCAAAGGATGACTCAAGGCCTTCATCCAATGGTAACGCACGGTCCAATGATACCACGTTGTCTATCAAGTAGGTTACAATGATTCTTTTTGATACACTATGTTCTGACGGTGTCTCCTAGCAATAAAGGGTTTCAAGCCAAACTCAAATCGTATGTCTTTCTGGAACTCTGAATCGTCGCTAACCACCCCGTTGATGGCTCTTCCAGCGGCGGGGGCTTCTCCCCTCCGTCCATTAACAGTCCCACTGGCCCAGGCGGGAATACCCTGGCAGACGATGAGAGCGTTCTCTACTCCGACGATGAGGATAACATCCCGACTCTCAAGTTTGTTTACAACGACACCTCCGATGTGTCAGCTCTGACGGTAACTTCTAGCGACGTAGAATCCCTTAAGGTAGGGATCATCAAAACATCCAAGAACAAGGCGAATAAGCCATACACCATCCTTCTTGTTGGGGAGACTGGTGTTGGAAAGTCCTCGGTCTTAGAATTCATCGCCAATGTCCTCACCGGCAGGGACATTGATCACTGCGACTTCGATATTCTTGACCGGATCAATGAGCAAGGTGGTTCTGAGTATCAAAGTCAGACCACCTCGGCCCGCCTATATAAATTTACGAGCAAGAACGGCATAGTGGTAAGTGCTGGAGCTTTTGAACATGATGAGAATGCGTAACCTCTCCCCAAGGTTCGCATCCTCGACACCCCTGGATTGGCCGACACTCGCAGTATCCAGCAAGATGAACTCCACAAGAAGAGTATTACGAGACAGATCAAGGAGCACATGGACTCCATCACTGCGGTTCTCGTCCTCGCCAATGGTACCGTCCCGCGCATCACCGTCGGCACCGACTATGCGCTCTCTACCTTGTCCGCCATCTTTCCTAAATCCCTGGCCTGCAACATTTCCTTCATGTTTACCAATGTCCTGAGCCCCCTCCATTGGAACTTCTCCTTGGATACGGTCCCGCAGGCACTCCAAGACGCTCCGCAGTTCCTCCTCAACAACCCAGTCTCGCTCCAAAGGAAGTACCTCAAGATCAAGGACGACCCCAACATGAGGAAGAGAAGGGTCGACTTGCGCAACGCTGTGAAAGCCGGGGAGCAGAACGCATTGAAAATGCTGGTAAAACTCTTTGACTGGCTGGACGGCCTTGAACCACAGGGATCAGTGGAGATTGTAAAGAGATCCCAGAAGTGCGAGGTCAAGAGCACCGGTCCTCTGGACCAAGCGGTCGCGAAAAAGGCAAAGAACCCTGCCGTGAGTTTTCTCACCTGGCACTCAATACTGATTTTTCTCATTCTCGTTGGGAATAGGGTATAAACCAATCATCGCCTCCCGCTTCATTCAAAATCCCTTGGTTACGGAGGGGAAAGAAGACAAGGTAGCCTGGAACAGATGACGGAGCTCCTGAGAAACTCCAAGGGGGTGTGGGAGGGGTCCGGAGGGTGAGCATAAGGAAAGTACCTTCGTCGCTCTATGCCTTTACACCTTGTCGCGTTTGGTCGCGTTCATTCGCGTTCATTCTCCTCGCTATGCCCATGTGACTATGTTTGTTCGGTGAACAGCCCACTATGCTACTCATGTCTTTAGGTCACTCATGCCTCTGCGATAGATATGAACAAAGTCTTTTTCTACTTACGTTCGCGAAGTCTGCCTGCATTAAGGCGTGCACGAGGGTATGGAAGCGGGCCGCGCACTGCCCCCCCGCACGTGCACTCAATTAGCACTTCTATTGTCCCAGGGTTCCCAATGAGGCGGATACGCTACCTATAAATATGTTTATTATCCTACGAATGATACTGCCCAAAACCAGGACCTTCGGTTCCTTGTCCGGCCCCATATATGACATAAACCAGGTAGGAGCGCTTGAAGCACACTTAAAACCTCGGTGCTCTATGGGTCACTGTCGCGTAATTTGAAACTGTATTTCAGGGCATATTGCACTATTAACAGCTCGAAAAAGCATTAATGGAGCCCGCAAAGCAAAGCATTTCGGGTTCCACCTTGCCAATTTCTGTTGATACGCGGACCAACGTAGCCGACATAGAGTACGGGGTTACCAGTAAGGTGCCTGGAGTCGTATGGGGCGTCGGCCATTTCCCGGAAACACCGGCTCAGGGTCGCACTTCAAAATGTGCAAACACGTGATTCATGACCTACTTCCACACTTCGAGGCGAGATAGATTGAATGATTCCATCTGGAGTCTCGTGAGAGTCTATCTCATTCTAGAATAGGGTACCGCCTTGACGCGCCCCTTGTCTGCGAGGCTGAATGGTGGGAAAGTGGAGTGGCCGTACAAGAATTTGGCGGTTTCCAGCGTGGGGGCCCAGATCAAAGAACGTAAACAGCACATCAGTGGGCGTGCTCAGGTTCCGAATCGGCGACTCGCCCACCACCCTGCCCTTTTCGTGGTACTTGCAAATCATCGAGTGTGACCTAGTGGCAGCCTGTTGCGAGTAGAGCATTGACCTCAACCCATTTATTCGCTTCTGAGATTGGTTAAATCCCACATATGCCACGACCCGGAAGGTTGAGATCACACAGGGTTCCACATATTTTGAATTTATCTTTGAGGAGCGCTCGGTTGTTCACAAGGTCTGAAACCTCATGCTTACCATGCTACTGCATATCTCACATGCGCAGAGTGGCGGGACCTGCTCTGGTTGGCGTTGAAATTGTGTAGTGGGCCTTCCGACCTCACAAATACGACTACGCGTAACGTCCCACAAGCCTTCATGATCTATTGTAATTTCAGCGATTCTCCAATTATTGCTGATCTAACTCCGGGAGAAATATCGGTGGCCGACAGCGCAGCCAGGGTATGGATCGTGCAATACCGTCTCTAGATTCGAGGTTCGACACCCTCAGGTTGATGTAATTGCTTCTAATGAGTAATAGAACAACATCTCTCATATCCATCTTCGTATCGAGTGCAACAAGTGTGCGGTTTGGAGCATTATTGGGTGACGGACCTTTGATATACCTTTGGTATCCTACTCTGGGTACGTTGAACAAGTTCCTTGTTTTGCCATGCGTACTGCTTCTGCTGCCCGCTCTGTGAATAGAAGGTTGAAAGTGGACAGTGTACATTCTAATCTGACCAGTGGCGATCCGAGTGACGTGAGAGCTTGAAGTCTGCGAGTTCGAAGTCTGCGAGACCGAGAAAAGAGGAGAGCTTGGAGCAGGTAGGGCAATTGTACTTAGTAGACCGCCGATGTCCAACGTTGAGTCGACAATGATGGTGACGGCGCTGAGGGCTACCAAATGCCAGGATAACTGAATTAGAGGAGGGAGAGGGAATATAGTGGGAACACAAAACAGAATACAAGACAGTAGGGGAGAGCCCAAGTCCTTGAGCCGACGGCTGTCAATATCGATGTTTGGGTTGAGGTAACATGGCTTTCATTACATTAGAAATCATTGTGAAATTATGTTTCAGGTTATTAGTAATATATTTCACATGTACAAGAAAGTTGCTTTTATCTGCAACGGTACGGACAGGCTATGTGGCAGGTGTTAAAAAAATAAAAAATAAAACAGTGACACATTCATCGACACCCACGGGCGATCGAGGGCTTTCGCAGCGTAGCTATGTCGGATTGAGCCTGAGCGATACCTGTAGTCTCGCAGAATGGAGCGCGACCCAATTTCCATGTGCCTGGTCGTATTTTTAATGTGCGGTGGCATCGAATACTTACGTTATTCTGAAAGTTGCACATCGCCGGGCTGACCCGATACTAAAACCCCGCTCACTAACTCTGTTCCGAACTCCAACTTATTCCTCGGACATTTTTCTTGAGTGAAAGCACCTAGGCGCCTCTTGTGATCTATCATAGTAGGATACCCAGCTGTCATGATTTACGACAACTTTCACGTAATATCGCTAGTGAGGCGTTTTCAGCATGAATTTGGCACATCATTATTATTTACATACTAAGCCCCATCTACTACCGCACTACGCGTCTTTACAGTCCAGATGCACCGATCGCTCCTACCACTTCTACCAAGTCGTGGGTTCTCTAAGAGCTACGGAGTTCTAAAAATGATTTTAATATTTTCAGTTGGTTATTGGGCACTTCCCATTATAGAACAGTGGGAAACTAGTCACTCAGAGAGCCTTTAACCCGGTTAGCATGCACTCCCTCCAGTAGTAGGTTACAGGTATAATAATACACCCATAGTGGTTATTTATGGAGTGTACGTAGTTTTACCCTCTCACTTCTCCAACCCAGGTCCACTGTCATGAGGCCTATCCCTACAAAAAGAAGTAACTCGCGGCTAAATGCATGCAAAATGCTTGTTACAGTGGTTGAGCTCGTACAATCCTGCCAACCTGTGCAGTAGTGTCACCCCAGCCCCATGTATTGTCAACCCTGTCGACCATCCGCGTCGGGTTTAGTCTCTTTATGCACTCATATGACGTCGATTTGACTTAACCTTCCACGTTGCACGAATAAGTGAGATTCCTCAGCCATGCGATGACTTGAAGAGATCTGCGCGAACGCTAGTATTCCACCGATCCCGTAGTGAGCATGGAATTTCATTTACAAACCGATACTACATCATGAGCGTTCTCAGGTCATATGAGCTGTTACTTTTGGCGTCCCTTCCAAGTTCCAAGTGGAGGTCTCGAGACTTGGTGGCTCCCGTGGATCGATCATGTTCCCTACCACATCCACCTTCAAACCTCCTTCAGGGTTGAGGCGGAAACGCTGCTTGAGCTCCCAACCCATAATTGTTCCGATTCTGTCCACATGCGACCGCACTGAGCCAAATCTGTCCAGCGCGACCTTTCCGTATTGGATGGGGATATCGTTTTTGTTGACTACTGTCACCTCGACGAGGACGCCATGGGGTACGTGGACATTCTTGATGAACACACCACGGATGGTAGACCCATCCTTGTAGACGATCTTGCCGGACCCATCGCGCTGGCCGTTGACGAAATCGCCTGCGTACTTGGTCTGGTTCACATAGGTGATGATACCACTGCCGTGAGGTTTGGAGAGGTGAACGTCGCCAATGTATCGCCAGTTTTCTTCCTTATTGATGATAATGCCCCAGCCCTCCTTATTGAGCACATTCCACTCCGTACCACCGATGTGGCCGCGCGAACGGCCGTAGGTGAGAAAGATGGCACGTTTGGTCCCCCTGAAGGAAGGGATCAGGAGTTAGGAATCAATTCAGCATTCGAACATACCTTGCAGAAGCAAGAGCACTCTTCAGTGTTCCAGCCTCATCATCGAGCGACTCAAGCGTTGTATCATGGAGAGGATCGGCGTAGATCGAGACATAAGTAGTATCTGGGCCTTTGGGTCCATCGTCATTGCCTTGGGAGTGCTTGTCGAGGGATGTGCGCCATTGGCGGATGTCCAGGGCAAGATCGCCATAAAGGTCCACGAGGGCCTTCCAGTTCGCGTTCTCTGGCACAAGGATAGCGGCCAACATGCCTTTGTCGACACGGCTCATCTTATTCCCCACGGCAGTGACACCGAGAATGGGGAAGCCATGGTGCTCTGCAGCAGCCAACCGGTCCTGGTATCGTCTCCATTCATCCTTGTCCCTCTCGTACTCTTCCATCGCGGTATTAAATCTAGCTGCCACATTCTTAACAAATTGAGTTGGAGACTCAATATTTGTAGACTCGCTGCGATATTGCTGCAGGTATCTGCGCAGGTTGTCTCTGGCGTCCTGCACCAGCTTCGTGGTCTTGATGGTGCGATCGCGAATGTCTCCGGTGAATGTCGGGAAGATCCCGCTGCGTGCTTCGACGGCGTCACGGAGCCAAGCACGGCTGTTCTCGAGTTTGAGTATGCGATCATAGAGGTCCATAATGTCGACCAAATCCGCTTTGGCAAGCTCGCGGAAGCTAGGGGTTTTTTCCAGCAGTATAGTCAAAGGGGTAAGGAAGATCTCGCAGGGGACACCATTACCGACGAGCCTTGCACTCTTCATCACCTCCATCACCGAAACAGGGTCTGTAGGGGCGGAGTTTTTCTCTAGAGGGAAGTCGGCGCAAAGGTCGATGTGAAGGTTGAAGCTATGAATCTTCTTCCTCTCCTCCACAGTTAGCGTGGTTTTCGCCCCTGCGGCAAGCGACTGCCCCAAGCTCTTGAAGACCTCGATCGAGAAGTTGCTCTTGATCTTGGTGTTGTCAGCCTTGTTGGTGGATTTTTGGGTCAGAGTGCCGACGATGTTACCACCATATGCGATGCTGGTAACAACGTGGGTGGCACAAATTTTAGCGAGCGTCTCTTGCTCGATGTCCACCATGTTGCGGAGGGCATTGAGATCAAGAGACTGGCTCATTGTGCGGTATTGGGAAATAGCAGCAACTGTAGTGGACTCAGTCGTGTCCTGCTTGTTGCTGAGATATGCTCCGCTGCCGCCGACACTGAAGGCGCCACTTAGGATAGAGACCGACAGCTCCGTTGAGACGTCGAGACTGCTCGCCCGATCGGAGAGGCTGTTGACTTCTGTGAACTCGAACTTTGTACTGTTTATGTTGTTTGTCCTCAACTTGATATCGCTATCCTTGAAGAGAGAGAACCCCGGCAGCAAGGAACTTGTTGTGGCATCGTAGAGTTGACCAGGATAGCATGGTCTCCCAAGTGCTTTAATCTCAAGGACCCTGTCTTCCATGCTTGAGGATATCATCAATTCTGAAGGGCCATGCTGACTCCAGGTTGCTTACCTCGTTGTACAAGCGCAGAGGAGCAGGGTGAGTAATCGCAAGGTGAACGATCGAGCGCCATACGACCGGTTCTTGATATAAGATATGCCATAGAACTATGGAGTCATATTGGTAGGTGGCAACCGATTCGCTGGGGTATACTGTCGATAGTTGGATAGCAAATATTGATCGGCCAATGCTCTAACCCTTCTGAGCCACCCCATTATTGTTCCACCTCAGTCTCTGTTCCACCTCATCTCTACTCTGTGTGTGCAAAACGTGACTCAGTTGAGCTCGCCGCTAGCTTATCGCCATCGAAGATTAAGCGCCGAAATGCATCGATCAGTCTACAGAGATAGTATCGCTCTACCTCTTAGAGTCCAACGTGTCGACGGTCCTTGAAATGGCGTTCACTTAGGCATCCCCTCCGCTATCTCATCCCCCGGATTCTCTGGTGTGCCCCTCAAAGCATCGTCGACCGCCATTCAAGCCATGACCACGCCGTGAGAATTCCACGGAACTCCGAGTTCATGGATAACCATTGACCCGCGTGATACCTCCAGTGACGACGTTCCCTCTAATGATATTTCTGCTGCCCCACGCGACAGCGCATTGGAGGACGACGCGACTATCAAGTAGGTTACGATACCACGATACCTTAATACGCCTCTGCTAACCATATTTTCTAGTGACGTAGAGTCTCTCAAACAGGGGATCATCAAGACATCGAAGAACAAGGTTCAAGCAGACTACACCATCCTTCTGGTTGGAGAGACTGGTGTCGGCAAATCCGCAGTCTTGGAATTCCTCGCCAATGTCCTTATCGGCAACAATATAGATCGCTACAACTTTGAAATCCTCGATCGCGGCAACGAACAAAATGGTTCCAGCAACCAGAGTCAAACCAACTCTGCCCGGCTTTACAAACTTACGAGCAACAACGGCATAGTGGTGAGTGCTGGCGCTTTGAGCATAGAGAGTATGTGTAATCTCTCGCCAAGGTTCGCGTCCTCGACACACCTGGGTTGGCGGACACTCGCGGTATTCAGCAAGACGAACTCCACAAGAGGAATATTGCCACGGAGATCCAGAAGCACATCGACTCCGTCACTGCCGTTCTCATCCTCGCTAATGGTACCGTCCCGCGTATTACAGTTGGTACCGACTATGCACTGTCCACCCTGTCCGCTATCTTCCCTAAATCGCTAGCTGAGAACATTGGCTTCGTGTTCACCAATGTCCCAAGTCCTCTCTCTTGGAACTTCTCCAATGACACTATCCCAGACGTGCTCAGAGACGCCGATCAGTTCCTCCTTGATAATCCTATCGCGCTCCAAAAAAAGTATCTCGCTCTGAAAGATGATTTGAATAAGAAGAAAAAGAGGGTGTTAATGCGCAAGGCGGTGCTGGCTGGCGAGGAGAGGGCTTTGGAAGTGTTGGTGGAGCTCTTCGACTGGTTGGACGGCCTGGGGTCACAGCCAACGACGGAGATAGTCTACCTTTATAACATGTCTCAGAGTATTGAGGCCATGATTACGAACACCCTCTCCCAGGCGGACCAAGCGGCGACAAAGAAGGCCAGAATCGACAAACTCATCGTGTCACTCCAAAATAGCGCTAACGTGAGTTCCTCGCCTTTCTCTTGCTTGGGGTTCAATCTCATGTTTGTTTGACGTAGGATATGAATGCTATCTGCCACTTCGAGAACACGATCAAAATGACGGTCTGGAAGCAGCAGCACTCATCCACCGTCAATATGATATGTGGCCAGGCTAACTGCTATTCCAACTGCCACACCGACTACAAGTCCAATATTCCCCACGATCTGAATGGTTTCTTTGGAGGTTTGTGCGACAAATGCAATCACAGCCTCTGGAATCACCACCGTTGCCGCGCTAAATGGGAGCAAGTAACCAACACACAAGCATCGGTCGATCAGAGTATGAAAGAGTGGGAGGCGGCGAAGGACGGGACGGAGAAGACAGCGATACTCGTTGCTGTTCGTGAAAAAGTACTGCACGACCTCGACCAAATTATTAATCGTGCTACAAGCGACCTGGCACAGCAAGTGGAACGGTATGCGCACTTATCGTTGTCGGGAAGCTTTTCGGCGCAAGTGGGCAGTGCCGTAAGGCTCCTGGAACAGAACTACATCGGCTTGGAAAAGAAAGGCGTCAGTCAGGACCACCTCAAAAGGGTAAAAGGGAGCTTGGATAATATGAAGAGGAAGTTGGAGCTCTTGAATAACGCCAAGGAGAGCGCACGGAAGGAGAGGGTTGAGATAGGTCAACGGTGAAGACATCCTTTGAGTTGGATAAATGTGTCAATACCTCTTCTAATTTGGCCTTGTACTTTGCAAATTAATCCTCTTCGGTATTCTGGTAGCGTACTTACATAAGGACCCGCCTTGCCTACGCAAACCGTCTTGTTCGAGATATGCATGAGGGAAATTTACGTCCGACGGATAAATGGATGTATAGATTTGGAGTTCCCTCTATCCAGAATAATGCGGTAGCCGGTTTATCTATGATACACTGTCGAATATTGGAGTTCCGAGGATGAGTTGCGTCGTCCGTGCCTCAGTGGGCAATTTGTTATTCGTCGTCACACTAATTTCATTCGAGATAGCCTATAAGTAGATAGTTCAATTACGAATACAGCAAGGGTTTACAGGTAGTTCCCCCCCATCCTACCCGACACCATGACCAACAACATTGCCTTTGTGCTCACTAATGTCTCGAACCCGCAGGGAGGGTTTCTCCGACGTACACAAGTCGAACCCGACCACATCTAATTCGTGTCCGGTAATCACTGCAAGCAGAGCGTCGATACCCCGCCCGTGTAGCGGGTTCGGGCGGGGTACGAGGGGAGCGACGCGCGGTGTAGGGATGGGGTATTCTGACTACACGGAGTGGGGTACGTGTTGTACCCGAGCGATGAATGGACACCTACACGGGTCGTGTACGACATGTACCCTGCCTCGTACACAATTTGGGTATGCCACCTACCCGGCACCTGGATTGAGACCGGGTACGAGGGCTACGCACGACACCTACACGGTCTGTGTACGTCTGTTGTTGGACTTAGTGTCTTTCTAGGATGTGCGCTAGACCACCTCGGGCCGGAGGATGGCGTGGACCCCCTCTGCG
>Ga0307513_10005333_pt1 | contig 17003 bp, 7 predicted proteins | sample 15_EM_MG_FD_202174 | JGI IMG/M metagenome (GOLD analysis project Ga0307513, IMG submission 202174) | Populus trichocarpa ectomycorrhiza microbial communities from riparian zone in the Pacific Northwest, United States - 15_EM | ecosystem: Host-associated > Plants > Roots > Unclassified | place... | reverse complement strand
ATGTTATCTTTAACTTCTAAAGGAATGAATTTATGCTTTTTGACAAGCTAAACTAATATTAAAAAAGAACTCTTAATGAAAAGTTAGCATAAATATTATATTCATATCTATATAAAAACAAAACTCTTCAAAATAAAAGAATTTATAAAAACCATAATACTAATATAATCATGTTAAATTTTAACAAGGCCCTTCACATCAATTATCTTATATATTTGTTTTATGTATATATCTTATTTTTTAAAAAGAATTTCATTAGACAAAAGTAATTCGCAAATATAGTATTATGACAATAATTTTAATAAGAGAATAAATTTTGTAATATTATCTAAGTGTACAAGATCCGATGTTTTTTTTTTGGAGTTCTTTCTCAAGATTTTTTTAATTATAGATATCACTAAACATAAATAATCAAAATAAAAAAATAAAATAAAAATTAGATCACAGGTCTATTATATTTTTAAATTTTACAATATTTACTAATATTAAAAACCATTTCATTAAACTAAACAAATCATAAAACAGTTAATATATGGGGACAATGTTATGACAAATGAAACTTCTTATACTAAACACAGATGAAACTAATGATGTTTTCAATTAAGAATTATAATGTAAATTAGAAAAAAAAAAGTAAAAAATAAAATAAAATAATTTTTTTTTCCAAAGCGACATCATTTTGCATTGTAAAGCTGGAAAATTATTAAATAAAATTGAAAGCCATGAAGCAATGTTATAAAAATTACTTCAATTCTTAAGTGTAAAACTACATCATTTGTTATCTAAAAACTAAGTGGTTTTGCTATCTAAAACACCGCACTGTTAATATGAATAATGAAAGACAATAATTTTCTTTGGGACTATATTAATTAACTAGCTAGTTGACCATGCTATGCTGCATGTCAAAAAAAAATTCTAATGTAAAAAACATATAAAGATATTATTGACGTGTTTTCTAGCATAAAAAATAAAAATAATAATTGTTATTGAAAACTTGATGCATACATTTAATAAAACAATAATAGAGAATCATTCGCATAAATGAATATTGAAGAGAATTGTTAATGATACTAAGTATTAAGTCGGGGAGTTGAGAGATAAATATAAACTAAGATATTTGATTTCGTACCATGAGCTCTTTAAAAGTTTTTTGTTTAATTATTTGAAAATATTTTTTAATTTTTTATAAGAAGAGAAATAATCTAAATTCTATTAAAACAAAATAATATACCAATATGATTCCTCCTTTTATTATAACTATTTTTTCCAAAAAAAAATATAACTTTTTTGTTCTATGATCTCTTTTTAACAAAAATCAAAAGCAATGAAAACATATATAAAAAAATTTGGACAATTGGAAACAATAATAAAAAAAAATATCTCTAATTAAAACTCATTTAATTTATTAACACGATCCTTTTTTTTAACATTTTTAACCAAAATATTTATTTGTCAATAAACATCTTATCATATTCATAAAAGCAAGTTTAACTTAAATAAAAATAATATAATAATAATTTTGACTAATAAAAAATATAAGAAAAATACACTGCTTATGCATTGTCGTGGGAACTTTCTTGCCAGAGTTATTAAACCTGCCTTAGCGGCTTAACATGGAGATCCCCTGAACCATCCCATTACTTGGTCTGAGTTTAAAATCAAATCGGGTTGAGTTTCCCTAACGTGACTTATAAAACCAAACAGACCTAAACGTGATTTGGTCATCCCTATCAAAACTTGGATTGACTTAAAAGAAATTCAATACAATGTTGTTTGAAATTTAAAAAAAATATATCTTTAAAAAATATCAGAATAGACGAAGCTGAAATTTGAGAAGTTGAATCTGATCAGTGAGAAGAGACTAACAACAATTTTTCATCATAACTTATACCAAAGCAGAATGGCTATAGCATACAACAAGAAGGTCAGGACAAAAGTATTCAAAAAAAGAGACCTGGTATTGAAAAAGACCTTATCAACATCGAAAAAAGATCAGAGCAAATAGACACCAAACTATAAATGACGATATGTGGTGAAGAAAGCCTTTTCTAGAGGAATCTTGATTTTGACCAAGATGGACAGAGATGATTTACTTAAGCCTATAAACTCTGATGTTATAAAGAAATACTATGCATAATATACTTTGTTAATAAATCAAAAAAGATAAAAGTTTGGCCTGGAATTCTTTGATGCACTTTCCTTTTGTAAACTTCGAAAAAATCCATATGATCTCTTAGACTAAAAAAACCTCATTTTTATGTCTTTACAAAAGATCAAAAAGTTTTTGCAAAATCAAAGTTATTAGTACAAATTCTGAAGTCAAGTTGGTGTTTGTTTCAACAACCAAGTTTTGGTAATTCAAGTGATCTTACAGTGAGATGACCAAATAAAATAAACCAAACACTGCTTAAAATAACTTTGAAGCCAAGTTTTAATTGAACGAATAATGATTCATAATGAAAACAATTTTGCATATCCAATTAATCACAATGGATAAGAGCAAAGCTTACTAATCCTAAACATAAGCGTTTGAAATGAGAAAATATCATCTTTGATAATCCTTTCACAATAATTAGAAAAATCTTAAAAAATATTAAAATGACAATGTTTTGGATTGACTTGAACTAAATTAACTTGTCAAACTATGATCCGAGTCTTGTACCATTTAGGTTTAATAACTTTGTTTTCTAGATTTTTTTTTTATCAAATTACATGATAATAAAAATAGACATGTGTATAAAAGCAACCAACAAATAATGAAAAAAGAAATCTTCAAGAGGGTGCAAAAGGAGCTATTGTTAATCTTATAAAAAGAATGTCATAATCTAATTCAAAACCCAAGTAAAAATTGAATGGTATTTGATAAAATAATATCTCTAATATATTTTTTTATCAATTAATCTTGATGAAGTTTAATTAAAATAGAAGAAGAAAAAAAATCATAAAAACCAAACAAAAAAAAGGCATGCTAGCATGTATGGCCGATAATAAAAGAAGCCAAATGAGCATGGGTCTACAAGGTCGGACCTGTATGCATGACCATCCATTTTTTACTTTTAAATGGGCGGACAAGGTGCTTTTTTTAGAAAAACAAATTAGATGACGTGACGTCTATAGTGATAGACGACATATTGTTTACTGGTATGATTCGGGCTCCATCTTTTTTTACCCAAAAAACTCGTTCTCAACCCCTTTTCACCTAAAATTGTATAAGAAACATCCCCACAAATCTCAATAAACTCATATTTAACCTCAAACCAACATTTAATCAATCAAAAAACTTAAAAATTATCCCAATTCAAAAACAATTTTGAGCCTCAATAGACTTTTTCGGCAAGATGAAGGCTGTAAACATTTCAATGAAACTCCTATCATCAAATAAAACTCGCTGACATCAATAATGCCTTTTTTTTTAGCCAGATTAGCCAATCAACTACTTTCTATTTGTTAATTTTGTATGACATTCTTTTTTTTTCACTCAAATCTAAGGAATGAAATGAGAATAAAATAATGTTTTTTTTTTAATCTAAACTTAAAAGGATCAAAACAATTTATTTTTTTAAGAATAATGTTTTTAAAGTCACGCCTAATGAAAAGAGGTTGTTTTTTGTTTCATTGTCAATTTTGGCAATGAAGTTTTAATTTTCATGACAATAAAACTAAATTTTATTGTACTAAATCAATAATCAATCTAATATAAAAATACCCATAAAAAGTTAATAAAAAAATTATCAGCCCTAAATCATAAACACACTTTTTAAAAATAAAATTAAAAAAAGAATCAAATTAGAAATTCTCCAAACACTAAACAAAAGAGAAATATTAAAATTCATAGTGACTCCTCTCATAATCTATAATGTTTTCAAGTGCCCAATTTTTTTTAAGAAAAAAATTGTAGTTTAATATTAATTTCCCTGTGAGGAGTACACAAATCCCAATTTGACCATTTTAGCATCCTAGCATTACACATCGATTTTTCAGGCCATTTTTATTATTTTACAACCAATATATTGAGCTGGCAATTTCGGGTAGGGAAGATGGTAAGGCCACCTACACCAACCTTACACAGTCAATAATCAGCTCACCTGAAATACTTCATGACCAACATTTTTTGCTCTTTCTTTCTTCCATTCTTGAGTTTTCTTGCAACTCTCCAACTCTCCAAACCTCAACCAGAAATCCACTTCCCCGAACGAAAATAGAAATCGCTGCCAAGTTAAGTCCATTGCGTAAACTGCCTAAGCCCATGCATGCCATTTTTTTCAAGCTTAGTGTCTAACACCCAGTTTGGTGAGTTAGCTCATCTCCCGTCTTTTCTTCGCATATCTTGCATATGCTATCTTCATCTTCTTCCGCTTGGACTTTCTTTAGACCTCTATCCTCTCAATGGAATTGCCAGTGAAGGCACCAGTGTCTGGTGGCCAGAAAACTTCGTATACAATAGAAACCAAAAAATTGTCCTACAAGTTATGCAGCAAATTTGATGAGTTCAACTGGATCTGTTGTGGAGAGACTCCAAGAGGAGTTCCAAAATTCATTCTGAGAGACGTGAGCTGTGCAGCTAGGCCCGGAGAGATCACCGCAATTGCTGGTCCTAGTGGAGCAGGGAAGACCACATTACTAGAGATCCTTGCTGGAAAGATATCTTCATGTAAGGTGTCTGGTCAAGTTCTGGTAAATAGCCAGCCAATGAAAGAAAAACATTTTCGGAGAATATCCGGGTATGTGACTCAAGATGATTCTCTATTTCCATCTCTAACAGTTAAAGAAACACTACTGTACAGTGCACTTTTAAGGCTTCCAGGAGGGAAAAAAGAGGCTGCTAATAGGGTGAGAAGGCTACTGAAGGAGCTTGGACTGGAACATATTGCAGATTCAAGGATAGGTGAGGGATCAAATTGGGGCATTTCCGGTGGCGAAAGGCGTAGAGTTTCGATTGGAGTTGATTTAGTCCATGACCCTGCCGTTGTTTTCATTGATGAACCAACTTCAGGTCTGGATTCAGCATCAGCTCTTCATGTATCGACTCTGCTCAAGTCAATGGTGGTAAATCAAGGTAAGACCATTGTTTTAACCATCCACCAACCAGGTTTTCGAATACTCGAGCTGTTTGATCGCTTTGTTTTGCTTTCCAATGGATATGCTGTCCATGATGGCTCATTGCATTCTCTTGAAGAAAGACTGAAGTTTTCTGGTCATCAAATTCCTCTCCATGTCAACGTGCTTGAGTTTTCCATCGATGCCATAGAAAGCCTGGAAATGCAAAATGCAGTGTTAATCACCAATGAATGCTCTCATGAGACCAGAAATGAGGGAGGCCATACCATGAGGACCCCAAACTTTAACAATCATCAAGAAAAGCCTCTCTGCTATCCTAATTCTATATTGGGGGAGGTTTTGATACTAGGACAAAGGTTTTGCAGCAACATTTTCAGAACCAAGCAACTATTTGCTACAAGAGTGATACAAGCGCTGGTCGCTGGACTAATACTTGGAACCATATACTTGAATGTTGGAAAGAAAACAGGGCAAGTTGCTTTGCAGACTCGAATCGGGTTTTTTGTCTTCAGTCTCACCTTCTTGCTATCTTCCACAACAGAAGGCCTGCCTATCTTTTTGCAAGAAAGAAGAATACTGACGAGAGAGACCTCAAGAGGAGCTTATAGAGTTTCTTCTTATGTTCTATCAAACACCCTCATCTTTCTTCCTTTCCTTTTAATGGTTGCTCTTCTCTACTCTACCCCTGTTTACTGGCTTGTCGGATTGAGGAGGGCAACTGATGGATTTCTGTACTTTTCTCTAGTGGTGTGGATGGTGATTTTGATGTCGAATTCGTTCGTAGCTTGTTTCAGTGCACTAGTGCCTAACTTCATAATGGGGACGTCAGTGATTTCAGGACTGATGGGATCCTTCTTTCTTTTCTCCGGTTACTTCATATCGAAGAATAAGATTCCTAGTTACTGGATTTTCATGCACTATCTGAGTTTATTCAAGTACCCCTTTGAATGTTTTTTAATAAATGAATATGGAGGAGAGCAAGGCAACATGAGGTGCATAGAGTATGATAAAGGGGAATGCAAACTTTATGGAAGTGGGTTCCTCAGACAGCGAGGCCTGAAAGATTCACGAAAATGGAGCAATTTAGCTGTGATGTTGGGTTTTATTATTGGGTACAGAGTGCTATGTTTTGTGATTTTGTGGTTTAGATGTTACAGAAGAAGATGAAATTGTTCATCAGCCTTTTGTTCCTGTTTTTATTGTTTTTACTCGATATTCTTCGAAGATCAAGCCAGCCTCCATAATCTCTCTACATTACTTGTCTATTTACATGTGATAATAAGTAAAAGATAACAAAAAAAATTATCCATGTATATGCTTTGATAAAAAGAGAAGCTTGCCCAGTTTTTGTTTGCCAAAAATTCAAACGAGTGCAAGAATTTCAAGTACTGGATCCATATCTTCATGGATTTTGCTTGCAGGGGACATAACAGACACAGAAAAGCTGAAAGAATGCTCAAGTAGTCAAATGCGAGGATCATTTCAATACTACTGTAACTGTGAAAGGATAGCTTTTGCTCATACGAATACGAGACAACATCTACAAAATCAAAGAACAAAAATTTATCTTCTAAGAAGTCGTCCTCATAAATTTTATAAATGCCCAGCTCAGATTTCTTGAAATCGTTTACTTTCACAGCATAAGTTTTGGTGCTTTGACACAAGCTAATCACTTTTTGGTAGCTTAAAATGACAGCGTTGACAGCATAAAAGAAATTAAGTGATGAAATTAAAAAAAAAAAAAAAGTAAATAACAATTAAAAAAAATAAGACTAAATCTGGTATAAAAAATTAAATAAAATAAAATGATGAAAGGTGAAATTAAAAAATAAAATAAATCAAGAAAATGATAAAAAAACAAAAAGCAATAAAAATAATGAGGACCAAATTAGATAAAAAAAATTTAAATAAAATCAAATGATAAAGGACAGAATTGAAAAACAAAATAAAACACGAAAAGCATTAAAAGAAAGATAAATAACAATCAAAAGAATGAGAACAAAAAATGATATAAATACAAACTGACATGACACATTTAATCTTTAGAATGGCCGGCATGAAACCTGAGGCAAGGAGAGAAAAAAGAGCAGGGAGAAGAAAAATAATTCGTCGAAGCCATACCGCTAGGAAGAACTCGGTGCGCCACTACCAACACCACTGTGAAAGGTGAAGTTTGGAGATCAAACGACACCGTATATGCCAATTATTTTTTTTAATAATATTTTATATATACTAAAATACAAAATTACACCTAAATCAACTTAATTTATAAAAAAATAAAATAAAAATACAAAAAAAAAGCTTGATAATAATTTTTTTAAAAGTAATTTTATCGTGCTTATAAAAAGGACAAAAAACAGATGATGTCAATTTATTAATTTTTTACTTCTAAAGATAAACAAGTCATTTTATGCTAAAGAATTTGAAGACAGTGTCTTGTGTTTCTAATCAACATGATAACGAGAAAGGCTTTTTTTAGAAGGGCAAAACTGTTATTTTTTCATTTCAATCCATAACTGTAAGTGTATTATCGACGATGAGATGCTAAGCCCTTTTAGTTTTTTCTAATTTAATTTTGATTTTAATAGCTTTCTTATTTATCTTTTTCATTACGCTTATGTTTTTATTATCCTTGAATGTGTTGGTCAAAGGGAGAAATCTTTATTTGATATGAAACCATTCAAAGCTCCTGGTCCAGAGATGGGTTCCAGCCTTTCTTCTACCAATCTCAATGGCATGTTGTTGGTCCCTCAGTTTGCAAATATGTTCGTCAGATTATAGATGGTTCAGTTAATGTGGTAGACATCAAGTAAACTTACTTGGTCTTAATTCAAAAATGTCCTAATCCAGAGCTTCTACACCAATTCGTCCACTTGGACTCTGCAATGTCAACTTCAAGAACTAAGCTCCTCGTGAGCAGACACAAAAATCTATTGCCGAATTCGGTCACCAAGTTTCAGAGCAGCTTTGTTCCAGGGAGGCAGATTACATATGATATTATTGTGACTCAGGAGATCATTCATTTTATGAGAAGCATGAAAGGAAGAAAAGGCTCATGATCGTCTCAAGTGGGATTTCATCAGTTTCAGATAATATCCCTTGGCGCCAGACCTCAATTCCAAAGATCACCGAGAGCCCTCAGCAGTTGGGATCATCTTCTCCTTGATTCATATTTTGTTTAGATGCACCTCGTTTTGGAGGCTGCATTTGCCGCTTCTTGTTTTATTCGTTTTCCTTGGCATTCATGCTTATATTATGAATATTGTCCACATTGAACAACAACAAATTCAAGTCCTGCTTAAGTGGATAGATAGATGCTCAAGTCACAGCAGCAACAAGATGGAGCTGAGGCCGGCTACTATAAATAGTATGCCTATTATAATTCTTAACTGTTGCAAGCTATTTCCCAAAGTCTTCAGCTAAGCTACAGACCAGCGCCCACTAATAGAAGACTGAAAGTCTACTGTGATAAAGAGCTCTGCTTAATGCCTGCATTCTTTCTAGACCCAAAGAAAAAAAAAAGAAAAGAGCAACAAAAATGGTGATAATATGACACTGATAATGTTAGTAAATCTTTTCAGATCACTTCATATTTCTCTTCTTTATTAAGAAAAAAAAGGGAGGAAAGAAAATCATCTTTTTTTACAAAAGAATTTACGCGGAGATTCTCACTCCCAGAAAAGTTAACACTACCAAAAAATCTCTTTTGAAAGCAAACCTGGCTCTCATATTTGCTCCCAACAATAAGACTTGGAGAATGCTGTTAATTTCCCCGGTCATATATAGAACTGAAGGTCATGGTAGCGTGTGAAGTGTCCACTCCTGATGATGAAGATGAATTTTCGACCTTGACTGAAGTCGAAGATGAATTCTTCATTTCCCACTTGTTATTCTGGTCTTTTCCACCTTCGTGTTTCGGCATTTTGTCACCTTTAAAACTCGTGAATTCAGACAGCAAGCCAGGCCTTGATATCTTGTCATTCACTTCTATCTCACCCATTAACATCATGACAACAGTAGACATGGATGGACGCTGCTTTGGCACGTCTTGGATGCAAAGAAGACCTATCTTCAGGTAATTGCAAGCCTCTTCGACATCATAATCCCCAGCCAACGATGTGTCCACCAAATTAACCAGCTCCTGCTTCAGATAAAAATCCCATACCTGCAGATTGCATCTTTACTCAACAAGATCTCTGTGTGGCCAAATTCAAAAGACAACTACTTTGAAGCCCGTTAAAACTTTGATTTGAGAAATGAAATAAGATTATTGCACCATTTAAGCTGAAAAGCCATTGATTACTGAAAGAATCGCTAAATAAGAGCTGACTGCTCCTCTTTTTCTTTTTTAAACCTAGAACGAACTGCTTTAGGAAACAGACATCTATAGAGGATCTAATAACTGCTTTAGGAATCGATTGCAAAATCCATTCAGCTCTAACTGACATGAGGAATTGGGAAGTAAGGGTTATGAAACTAGAGCAGGGCAGAAAAGGAAAGACCGATGCTTCATATGAGAAATAATGCTTGTATACTGACTCCCTAAAATAATAAAGAGCTCAAAGTTCAAGACGTAGAATTGTAGATTGAAGATGGAATGGTGTTTCTAGTTTGAAATGGGCAATTGATCCATCCAACATAGAGCAAAAATGAGCATTTATTCTAGAGGGTTTTGATGGCTGACGCTTCAACTTGAAGTGATCTGCAAAGATACATTTGCAGTGTTATTCTACAGAATAATGCATAAGAAACGACATCAGAACAGCAATCCCCCAACACGAAGTTCAACATAAGTAACATTTGTCTCATTGGAAAAAGAATTGGCTACCTAATTAAAACTGAAAGCTGTTTTTGTCTTCTAATCCTATGGATTCCTATATTACAAGGAAATTACTGAACACCACCAATGTAGTCCATATCATCACAAGTCAAGAAAGCCCACATGGAACACCATGAAGAAAACATTATGGTCATATGCACAAAATAAGAGCGCACTCTAAGACTCCATACCATTTGAAAATGAAGAGTTGGTCCTTTTACATGAACTCAACAGAGAAAGGAAACCGAGTGTAGCCAATGCAAATGCAGCTTACAAAGATGTATCACTTTAGGAAAATACAGCATAACTGAAATAAATGTTAGATGCAGGAATCGATAACCCAGCTTGTGAGTAGTCAGATTGAAGCAATTTAACTTGTATGTACTCAGTAATGATTAGCTATCAAGGAAAGAAACTCTGCTCTTTGTTAAAGAGAATTATCTTTAATATTCTATTAAGAATAAGACCTGAATTTTCTTTAAAAGCACTGAAGACAAAATTGTAGTGAGTTCAAAAGGCTCATACCCTTTCAACCAGATATTGCTCTTCTAGAGGAAATCGCCTATTTGTGTTGGACCTCCCACAAACGATTTCCAACAATAGAACACCAAAACTGTAAATATCAGCTTTCCTTGTCAACTGACCTCGAATTGCATATTCTGGCGCCAGATATCCTCTGCACATGTGAAACAAGAACATGAAATTGTTTAGCTATGGCTCCACAGACAATTTGGTCAAATATGCAAAAAGAAATTCTATTTAGCTATGGCTCAAATCCATATCGTCAAAGTCTCATATTATCACTTTTCGATAAGCATACTACATATTTTGGCAGGCTCCACAGTAGCTTGTCTCAATTTAATTTCTGCATATTAAATTGTTCAATTAAATCATAATGCATAAAAAATTAAGAGTAATAACAGTCTGTTCACCCAACTTATGAAGGAAGGTATGGGCCATTGTTAGATGATCACACCCACCTCAGAGATATATAGCATGGGAAATATATGAGAGGAAATGCACTAGTATGACATTGTTGAGGCCATCCATCTTATTTGTTAAGGCAACTAAGCAGCAACAATTAGGCTAAACACTAGTAAAACAAACTTCTAGGAGTTGCATGTCAATTTACAAAGAATCAAATACAATACCTGTTAGAAGAAAGTATAACAGAGTTTATGAACTTACGCAGTTCCAGCAACGTTTGTGCTAATATGAGTCAGGTTGGCTGGGAAAAGTTTTGCAAGACCAAAGTCTGAAATCTTGGGTTCGAGTTCATCATCAAGGAGAACATTACTTGCTTTAATATCCCTATGAACAATATGTGGCTGGACTTCCTCGTGAAGGAATGCAAGCCCTCGTGCAACTCCAATGCATATTTTGCGCCTTGTAGGCCAATTGAATTGGATATTGCTATGGCCTCCACCTAAAAGATGAAGGAAATTTATAACATGAGCTGTTTGCAAACAAAAATCATGAATGAATGGTGGGCTTACCAAGAAGTGTTTGTGCAAGGCTGTTATTCTTAAGATAGCCATAGACCAAAATCCTATGGTTTCCCTCTGCACAATAACCATACAATTTAACCAGGTTGTTGTGCTCTATATCTGCAATCACTTTTATTTCTGTCAAGAACTCCTTTAAACCTTGCCTTGATTCAGCTGACAGTACCTTTACGGCAGCCATGGTGCCATCTTTGAGCATTCCCTGTCCATTAAATCACTGGAATTCAGATCAAGGAGCAATTTAATAGCAACGCATTAAAACCCTCAGAATCCCCTAAGAGGTTGTTTACAAAGCCATAAGCATGTAAAATCACCTTGTAAACAGAGCCAAAACCTCCCTCTCCAACTTTATTGGCTGGATTAAAATTGTCAGTGGCCATTCGCAATTCCCTGTAAGTGTAAGAGCAAGTGTTCTGTGCCCATGAAACCTCTGTACCATATAAATCCATCATAAGTTTTTTCATAGTACATAGGATAAAAAAAATTAATATGAGCACTGAGCTTTGTGTGTGATTGAGAAAGTGCCCATTTTGCCGAAGAAGAAAAGGAGAGGGAAAAAAACAAGAAGGAAAAGCAAGTCAGAGAATCGTGCTGTGCGCAGCTTATGTGACGACTGCTATTTCACCTCAGAAACTTTTTGGTCATAGAAATAGGCCTGAGAGAAATTGATTCAGTAAATTCTCAGACCATCATAATAAAAGGAAGAGTGTCAGTTAACAAATATTTTCTCTTTAACAGAGACAACAATTAGTCTATTCAGTTGCATACCATCATCAACTTCTGTGGTTTGTGTAGCTCTGGAAACTCCCTTCCTTTTGCAAAAAGAAGAAAAACAACTCATCAGCAGATTGTTAGGATGGACAAATGCCTCCACCAAAATCAAGTCCCAGCCCTGCAAAAAATTAAATCATGAATCATTATGAAATCCCATTCACGTAAGCCTATTCTTGCACAATCAAAACTTGATAGTTATTTCCTGACAGATTGAAAAGAAAAAGGTATGGAGTCATTTGTCAGTCAAATGATGATGGCAACGACAATCATATTGCAAATGTTCTTTTTTCCCCTCTTAATCAATACGTTATGCGCATGCAAACAGATAGCACATTCTCACAGTTTCTCATACTTTATAGAAGGTAAACAATTAATACGAAATGCAAGCTTTTTGCCATAGAAAAAAGAATCTGGTACCGAAAGGACTTAAATATGAGTGCCCAAACTACCAGCAAAGCAAATTACAGGAAATACTGTAATGCTTTTTCCATAACAGGCATTCAAATTTTCAAAGAAGATCCTGATCACATTTAGACACCAGTAAGAATATTCCTTACTGAGAATCTGAAAACTATAAATTACTCTTCCAGTTTTAGTATTCTGAAGGTATTAAATTGAAGTATAAAACTGTTGGCAAACCAATAATTGAACTCAAAAAACCGATTGAGTTATTTGGCAGATTCCAATTTCTAAAGCATCCAAATGACCATGGCGTCTCAATAACTTGACAGTCTTCCATAAACGTTTTAAGCAAAATACTGAGAAAAATATTTGTATGAATTAAAAGACCTAAAAAGCACTTGAAGCAGACCCAAATCAGATTCCTTGAACACAAATATCTTCAAAGAGCATGAGTAAATAAGCACAACAAATTCAAACAAGGGCACTAAGACAATGGTCTTTGAACAACCAAAACGAGAAATAAAGAGAAAACATAAAGAACAAAACTTGAATCAAATGAACGTGGTGATGTTCATTGAGCTGAACCAGATGACTCCATTATGGGATTGAACTAAAAACATGGATCAGAACTTATGAGTTAAACTTGTACATGGGATTTGCACAATTTAAGCCCTTGATAACAAGACTCTTCATCCAAGAGATTCTAAAGCCAGCAGGAAATAATAATGTCAGCCCTACCCTACTGTCTAATCATCTAGCTTACTAGTTCAACATCATTAAACAAAGGATTGAGAAGCAAGAAACTTTCTTTCTTGTTCCTTTGATTGCTGAAAAGACACAAAACTAAAAAGGAAAAATAAAGATTCCGACTTTGTTGTTTAAGCCGTTGTTGAAATACAAGTTCATGACTTTTCTCTTTGTATCTCCATTGTGCAACAGTTTATTGGCAATAAAAAAGATAAGCAAATAAATGGCTCTAGATCACCTTAGTCGGTTGGTGTTGGCTAATGGCAGTAGCAGAAATGGATAGATCAAAGCAAGTTGTAATGCAGGCAGAAGCAGATGAGGGAGAGAGGAAGAGTCTTATAGAAATCCGGTCGTTCAGGTAAGAGAACAGAAAAAACAGAAATATAGACTTTTAGACGGTAGCCTCCATAAATCCAAACTAGGAATTGAGTTACAAAACATAAAGTCAAAGTCTCCAACCTTAAGTTAATTATCGTTTTTTAAAATAGATTTTATATTAAAAATATTTTTTTTTATTTTTAAAAAATTATTTTTAACATTAACAAATAAATAAATTAAAATAAAACGAAAAAATAAACGGTCATTGTTTTTACTTCCTTACTTAGAGTGTGTTTGGTATTGCGGTAGCTGTTATGGTTGTGGTTTAAAAAAAGTTGTTTTTTAAAAAGTACTTTTAGTTGTGGTTGGTTTGAAAAAATAGGTGTTTGGTTAAAACTGTGGTTGAAATTGAGGTTGAAGAAAAAGTAGTTTAATATGTTTGGTTAAGAATGTTTTTGAAATTGAAGTTATAAAATAATTTTAAAAAATATAAATTAATATTGATGGTTTTTAATTTAAATATTGTGGATTTAACTATTGCGGTAACATCATGAAATAAATCATACTTTATATAAAAAAAATTTATTGTTCTATTAAACTATCTACAATTCCATTACGTACAAAATTTATACTTTATATAAAAAAATTTATTGTTCTATTAAACTATCTACAATTCCATTACGTACAAAATTTATCTGACAAGAACTACAGTTTCCATAATTTTTTAGCGTGTAATAAAATTAGATAAAATATTATCATGTATAAAATTCACTCTAAACTAGTTTTTAAAAAAAAAAAATTAACACACTAAAAAAAAAAGAGTCCACGCAGTGCAAGTGAACAGTGCAAGAGAATTGCACTGTTCACTATTTTAAACATGAACAGTGTAATTTTCTTGTACTATTCATGAACAGTTCATCCACTTTGCACTGTTCATGTTAGTTGCACTGTTCATTGAACAGTGCAATTAACACCACAGTGCAAGAAAAGCATCTTACACTTGCTTCTTCCAATCCTGCGTTGCAAACACAGAAAGTGATGGGACCCATAAACAGTAATTAATAGTTTTTTCTTTACCAAACACTTGGCTCTTGTGTTTTGATTGAAACACAATCTCTACCGCGTAAATAAACGACTCTTAATATTTACTGAATCCCACCCGTACGTCTGTTATAAACTAACATTTGTAAGGAGAAAAATATATGGAGTTAATGTTCTTGAAGGCTTAACTGGTGACGTGGTATGTTGATTTTGCTCAGGGTAAATGGAAATATTTTTTTAAAAAAAATTATTTTTAATTATAACATATTAAAATAATTTAAAAATATAAAAAAAATAATTTTTATAAAACACTGTTCGGAAAGCCTAAATATAGCTAAGTGTTAAAAACATAATATTCTAGATATCAACTATGTAAAATCAATTTACAGTAAATTCTTTTTTGGGAAGATAATTGCTTGACATATGTTTATATTTTTTTCAAATCTAATTGCTTCCAATTTATCCGTTAATTTAGAATCATTCTCTAATCTATCATTCTGTCAAATTTCTCATCCAAAGAGATGAAAATACCGACATGTGATTCTTTTTCTTCGAATTTACTTATTTTAATAAATTAGTAGGGTTCAGATTTTTAAATGAGTTTTTCCATTAATTTGGGTGTGTGTATTAAAATGATAGATTGGAAGATAATCTAAAATATAAGAATAAATTGGGATTAATGAGACTTTTTTAAAAAAAATTAATGTGGGAAACTGGTCAGCGTGCGCATATCTCGACTAATTTTAAAGATCCTAAAATTAATAATCATATAAACTTCTAGTGACCCTAAAATTTGTAGAACTCGAACTGGTGATTTTTAAGGAACAAACTTATAACCTAATTAGTTAAGTTATATATTCCTTATGGTCGAAGAATAGACTTATTAAAATATATGTGTGTGTATAAATTGAGGTAATTTCTTAAAATAATGATATAATTTTTTAAAATGTGTTTGGTATTGCAATAGCTTTTGTGATTGTGGTTTGAAAAAAATTGTTTTATGAAAATTACTTTTAGTTGAGGTTGGTTTGGTTTTTATATATGTTTGATTAAAATCGTAGTTGAATTTAAGGTTAAACAAAAAGTAGTTTAATGTGTTTGGTTAAAAAATTACTTTTTAAATTAAGGTTATAAAATAATATATATATATATATATATATATATATATATTATGATTTTTAATTTACATATTGTAGATTTAACTATTGCTATTATATTATGAAATAAATAATACTTTATATAAAATATTTTTTATTGTTCAATTAAACTATATACAATTCCATCACGTATGAAATACATCCGACAAGGACTATAGTTTCCTTGGTTTTTTAAGCGCGCAACAACATCAGGTAAAATATAATCAGGAATAAAATTAGAATTGCGATCAAATTTTGCAAATGCTACGTCATCAATAAAACACAATTAAAAATAAAAAATAAAATTTAATTTTTTTATAGGTCGAACCTAGTTCAATGCATTTAGCTTTGGACCGAATCTGGTCCGGCCGGAACAATAGAGACATGCACTACTGTTCACGTGAACAGTGGAGCATGTCTCCACTGTTCACTTAAGTGAATAGTGGAGCTCTCCACACTGAAAGTAGCATTGTGCTGCTTTCAATGAATCTGTGTTTTTAACGTAAAAATTGTTGGGCCAATGCACAGTAAATTAAGTTTTCAGCCGTTATCAAATATTTATTTTTCGTGATTGACTTTAAACGTAAAAGCAACAACAAAAACAAACGGTCTCACGTGAGTATCTCTTGGTCGAGCTAGATCTCTCATACTTGGAGTCTTTAATGATTGCTGTTCAAACTGTGAAGTTGCTGTGCTTTTTTAGTGTGTTGTTGATTTTGTATTTAAAAAAAAAATTAAATGTATTTTTTAATTAATATTTTTATAATTTTAAATTATTTTAAAGTATGCTATATTATCTTAATTAAAAATTTTAAATTATTTTAAAATATAATTTTAATTACTATATTAAAAATACATTAAAAATTAAAAAAATATTATTTTAATATATTTTTAAATAAAAAATATTACATTCTCCGTCATTACGTTCTGCTGCTTTCATTGTCTAGAGTTCAATCTATAGATTACTAGTAAAGCGTTGAATCAATAAATAATATTTAAAAGGTTAAAAACTTGACAAAATAAGAAGAGTTTTAAAAGAAAGAGGATGGGAGCATCTGCAAATTTTTTATTTATTCAAAATGTCTATTAATATATCAACTGTGAGTTTCTGTCGTGAGACTGTTCTTACGGGTCCCAGCATGACATAGTTTCCACCAAACTCTATACAGGCAGTTCATGTTCATACGAAGAAGAAGAAGAAGA
>Ga0307513_10005332_pt1 | contig 17004 bp, 21 predicted proteins | sample 15_EM_MG_FD_202174 | JGI IMG/M metagenome (GOLD analysis project Ga0307513, IMG submission 202174) | Populus trichocarpa ectomycorrhiza microbial communities from riparian zone in the Pacific Northwest, United States - 15_EM | ecosystem: Host-associated > Plants > Roots > Unclassified | place... | reverse complement strand
GGGACCCATTCGCCTCGAATTTTCCAACAACAGCATCCGCAGGACCACCGCTCAAGTCGACTCCCTTGGCATTTTCTATCCCGTCTTCAAAGAGAACGGGATCATCAGTGTTCGACGTTGGAACCAGCGAACCAATACCGAGACTCTGATTGGTCAGATCCGCTTCAAATTATTTGGATCGAGCCTCATCCGATTCGGAGAAGATAAACCGTGGATTTACATCCACGACTTTTTACGACGTGAACATGGATTTTTCCTGAACCCGTTCGTTTTCATTCCTCGTCATAATCCCTCGCCCTCACGTTTTGAGTAGCGCTAGGACTTTTTCGGGCAATAATAGAACGGACTACCGTTGGTGTTTACCATGGAACAAGCTCAAGGTAGGTTAATCCTACTCCAGAGGATAGATAGTAACCTAACTCCCGCGCAGCTTTGCCCCGCCAATGGCGATACCAAGAATCCTCTAGCAATATACCACCACAATATATTCTCAGAGAAATCATACATCGAAATCCTCGATAGATCGCTTCTCGATACTCTGGATCTTGTCGTCAGTACGTCAACCAGCATTCTCGTCTATCGACCCCGTTGATGACTGGGCAACTAGTATCGTTCTTGATCATGGAGAAGAGGCGCAGGGATGCCAATAAACGCAATCGTTCAAATGGTGGAGGGGGATAAACTCGACACAAAAATTCAAACGCTAAGCTCGAGTTCTGAAACCACAATTGGAACTTTCTTCCAGATCTGAACTTCTGCTCCTGCCGTTTTGCGTTCGTACAACCAGGGGCAATCGAGGGATTCACACACTATCTCCTCCATGGGATGTGTGTTGGAGCAGGATGCGCAAATCCGTTGACAATCTGCCAATCTATTCTGCGCAAGGTGCAGGAGATGCAATGTTGGTTCCGGATTGCTAAGACATTCAGGACAGATCACTGCACCCTTGTCTTTAATATTAGCGCTCTTTTTTCCACACGAAACTTACGTCCTGAAGTAACCTTTCCACACACCACACAGAGACTGCTCTGGAAGTGGTCATCAATTTTAAACTTATGCGCCAAGCCTCCTTTCTTACGAGCTGGAGTATTCCTCTCAAGGGTCAGGGTCGAATCCCTCTGTCCACGTCCACTTTGTGCGTTTTTGACATTTCGTCGTACCAGGCTTGAACATCGGCCGCAAGGCCCCAACCAAGTTGAACACCCGTGCCAATGGCGGAATGAGGACTCTAGTGATGTAATATATGGCATCTAACCGCTTATGCCTGCAAGGTTCTTGTACCATTTTCTGGAGTCGAAAGCGGAGCTCCTGGCGACCTACAAGTCGGCCGTGGAGCTCCTCGAATCATTATTATTACATAGGGTACTCGATCCCCCATACTGAAGCTCGTAGTTAGTATCCTTACTCATCCGTACGGGAGTGGGTTGTGGATTGCGGACTGGGAACGGTATCCGAACCCGAACCGGAAAACAAAAACCCTGCAGCAGATCGAGTTCCGAGGTAGATTGCCACGCACTTCCTGCACTTTGCCAAGCCGCCCAGCCCACATTTTCCAACTGCGGTCGAGCCCCACAACGGCCAACGGCTGCGCATGAACACGAACACCGAGCGCGACAGAATCCCGTGCCCGCAAAGTGCAAAGCTTGATAGGAAAGCTAGCCAGGATAAATGCGGGGCGACTTTGCCCATCTCTATCTATCCATCCATCCATCCATCCATCACAATGACCCACCTCCAGGAACCCATTCGCCTCGAATTTTCCAACAACAGCGTCCGCAGGACCACCGCTCAAGTCGACTCCCTTGGCATTTTCTATTCCGTTTCCAAAGAGAACGGGATCATCAGTGTCCGACGCTGGAACCAGCGAACCAATACCGAGACTCTGATTGGTCAGATCTGCTTCAAGTTCTTTGGATCGAGCCTCATCCGATTCGGAGAAGACAAGCCGTGGATTTACATCCACGACTTTTTACGACGTGAACACGGATTTTTCCTGAACCCGTTCGTTTTCATTCCTCGTCATAATCCCTCGTCCTCACATTTTGAGTAGCGCACGGACTTTTTCGGGCAGTAATGGAACGGACTACCGCTGGTGTTTACCATGGAACAAGCTCAAGGTAGGTTGATCCTACTCCAGAGGATAGATAGCAACCTAACTCCCGCGCAGCTTTGCCCCGCCAATGGCGATACCAAGAATCCTCTCGCAATATATCACCACAATATATTCTCAGAGAAATCATACATCGAAATCCTCGATAGATCGCTTCTCGACACCCTGGATCTTGTCGTCAGTACGTCAACCTGCATTCTCGTCTATCGACCCCGTTGATGACTGGGCACCTAGTATCATTCTTGATTATGGAGAAGAGGCGCAGGGATGCTAATAAACGCCATCGTGCAAATGGTGGAGGGGGACCATGATAAAACTCGACACAAAATTCAAATACCAAACTCGAGTTCTGAAACCACAATTGGAACGTCCTTCCAGATCTGAACTTCTGCTTCTGCCGTTTTGCGTTCGTACAACCAGGGGCAATCGAGGGATTCACACGCTATTTCCTCCATGGGATGTGTGTGGGAGCAGGATGCGCAAATCCGTTGACAACCCGCTAATCTATTCTGCGCAAGGTGCATGCGTGAATATAGGTGATGCAATGTTGGTTCCGGATTGCTAAGACATTCAGGACAGATCACTGTAACCTTGTCTTTAATATTAGCGCTCTTTTTTCCACACGAAACTTACGCCCTGAAGTAATCTTTCCACACACCACACAGAGACTGCTCTGGAAGTGGTCATCAATTTTAAACTTATGCGCCGAGCCTCCTTTCTTGCGAGCTGGAGTATTCCTCTCAAGGGTCAAGGTCGAACCCCCCCTGTCCACTTTGTGCGTTTTTGGCATTTCGTCGTACCAGGCTTGAACATCGGCCCCAACCAAGTTGAACACTCGTGCCAATGGCGGAACGAGGACTCTAGTGATGTAATATATGGCATCCAGCCGCTTATGCCTGCAAGGTTCTTGTACCATGTCCTAGAGTAGCAATGAGGTGACATACCGGTCATGGAAGAGTTCCTCTGGAGCAACTGCCCGATCCACAAGACGACCATTAGGTTCTCCTCGGATTATTACATAAGGTATTCGGTCCCCATACTGAGGCTCGTCGTTAGGATCCTTGATCATCCGTACGGCGGCTACGGTCACGCCCGGGGGCGGTGGACCCTTGTCGCTGGTCAAGTGGTCAAATTAGGAATAGGGCACCCATGGTGTTTCACTTCTCTAACCTGTACGTTCCCATTCTTACCTCCTTGGCGAATGTGAAATCCTGAATGGACACCCTGCCTTCCAGAATTTTCGTCCATGATCGCCAACAATATTCCTTTACCTTACTTAGGTCCTGACCCCGAAACAGCAGCCTTTAAAGAGTGTGAGGTTTCAAACGGAGCGGTGGAAGGTGTGACGAACTTCAAGGCGCTCTCAAGCATCTTCTGTTGAGCCGGTATTCCGTCACGTCGCACGGTCTCAATTCCCTTCGCATCAAACTTGGGCTCAACCTCGTCAGGGTGTTCGTATTTGAAGCCCACATAGCGCTTCTTTGCTTGAAGAACGCTCGGGAGGTAAACCTTTTCGCAATCAACCTCTACTCACAGCTCAAAAGCCTGAACACCAACCTTCTCAAATTTGAGTTTGATAGGAGGTGGATTACGAATCGTGACTTGGTCGGCGATGTCGTTTCCGATCCTAAAAGCCTCCTCTTTCGTCTTGCCAGGCAAGTATATGAACAGCGAGTCAGTGTCGCCATAAACAACCCTCGCCCCCCATCTGTCATGAGATTCGATGAACGCAGCCGCCTTCTCAAGAGTTTCCCGACCAGACTGAACGATTGCGTCTGCGATCTCAACAGCTGGCATGCGACCAGAAAAGGACGCGCTTGTATAGCCATACGTGACGTTCGCAATGAACTTGAGGGAAAGTTGCCTCGCATCTAAGAGACGCAACAAAGCCTGTCTAAAAGGTGAGGGGAGCTCATCACACATATCGTCACACACTTTATCTCCTTTAGCGAGCTTCATTGCGTTCTTCACCATGACTCGGGTGTCTAAAAGCTCTGATAACATCTTCGCGAGGAGGCTTTGCCGAACGGTGGGTTTTACAAACACCATGCCATTCGCAGAGACTAGGAGGTGGATCAACATAGACCACTGTAATACGTTTCACTCTTACTGTGTATTTGATCCTTGACTGTCTCTAGTAGTCCAGCTGGGAGCTCCAAGTCCTCAATGATTCCGAGTTTGTTCTTGTTCTTGGAGGGATCAACACGCCCAAGGCAGGTAGAGTAGCAGTAGTTGTAGGCGATCATGGTTGAAGGATACAATGATTGGAAGTCGAGAACAACGAGAGGACCCTTGTAGAATGCGGACATGGGTTCCATGATTAGAGGCATACACTCAGCTGCGTTTTGTCTCCCGACCTGTTCGTGAAATCAGAATTGACTTTGGGAAGTGTTGCAGGCGCACCTGGCTCTTGCTTGGGGAAATGAAGACAAAGCTCTCCGGCTTGCCGATTCGGAACATGAAAGACTCAACCTTAAACTGAGAACCCCTGGATATCACAGAGAAGAACTCAATGCCAAAAACTCGGGCGAATTCACTGCACCAGTGGTCAGGATTGCGCCAAAGAGTTCGAGTCATACGTACGCGGTCTTAGTGATGACTTCGGCCTCATCAAGCATCTCCAGGACCATGCTCGTTCGGTCAGCGTGGTATGTCAATACGCGAGACGACTGGCTTGGAGTACCGGTACGGGACCATTTTGTGAGGGTGCTAATCGTATACTTCGGGACTCTGAGAACAGCTCATAGGGACTGCGGTACTTTTGGGTGGACCTTCGTACCTTTGATGCAAGATATGAAAAACAAAATTCTCGAAAGAATACATCCCCAGCGTTTGTTCGGCTCGCATAACTCTCCAGACATTAAGCACGTGTCTGCCGGTGACTTTGAAATTGGATGTATGCCGAGTGCTCCAGTTATCACTGCCAGCGTGTCCACTCCCGTGCGGGGCTCTTGAGAGGAGCTGAGTGACACTAAGGCCTGAACATGATTTAGTCAGTCTCAAGATCACGCTCTCTCTTACAATGAAAGTACCATGTTCGCTCCCTCGAGTTGCTAAGTATCCCCAGCTGGACCGTTGAATTTCCCATCCTGCCAGGATATCCGGGTCCAACTCATGCACTAGATCAACCAGAGAGTGAATCAATTCCAGTTCGTCGTCATATTCGTCAACATGCATGTCCCTAAGGCGCTGAGGGTCAAACTGAGGGCTCTTCACGACCAATATACCAGAGCGGAATGCAGCTCGCCGATCACCCTCTGGGGGCGGTCCGTCTTCGTCTTGGAAACACCAAAAAACTGCCACAACCATATCCTTCTCCGGGTCCGGCGCGTTGTTGTCGGTAGGAACTAGGAGGGCTTAGAATAAATCTGAAGAATAAGCGACGACATGGCCTTACCGAATACTTCCACTGCAAGAACAGACATGGCTTGGTGTTCTCTTGCAGACAAACTGTCAGGTTTAGCTTGGGTGATCTTGAAGCCGAATGTATTCGCTGGGGTTGGCCCTTCGATCTGCAGTATGCGCTTAGCAGGGCACCAGAAGTCAGTTGCCGCGCCACATACCTGGGACTGCATCTCTATCTGCAACTCTCTCTTCAACTGTGCGTCATTCTCTTCGGGGCGCTTCCTGAGCCACTCTTCTGCCTGTCGCCGACTGGGAGGTACACTCGAATACTCCCAACCTAAAATGCCACAGCCCTCGAGCTTGGCTCGTCGTGTAGGGAGCATTCTCCGAGACGGCGGTGTATCACTACTTGCGCCATGGGGGTTACTTGCCCATTCCTCCAACGAACCCACGCCGGTACCTCCCCGCAGTCGGAATTTGAGACCTCCGTATTCGCGAGCACGTTCTGGAGCGTCTTCGGCTTTAGAGTAGTATGGATCGCGGTGAACTCGAGTTTCGAGACCAAGGTCGAACACCGACGAGAGTAGTTCGGATGTCGATGGAGGTTTGAGAGCGTAGGTAAAGACCTTCGGAATAGTCGAACCTTTGAACGAAGGCTTTGGCGGCAGCGGTGCCCCTCCTTCCGAAGCGGATGAGGAATCAAAACTGACACGATTCCCTTTGCTATCCCTTGCCTCTGACTGCGAAAATGAATGTTGCGAAAGAAAAGAGGCTGTAAATGAACCACCGTAAACGAGTTTGGGTTTCTTTTTAGGCGGTCCTTCAGCAGAGTTGGTGGTATGTGGGCTCTTTCGTTTTCTTTCATTCTCAACGTGCACGGGGGAGAACAGAGTGCCCTGTGAGCCTGTACGTTCGGCAAATATGTCAGCCTTTTCCTGTGCATGTGGGGCGCCCGTTGCCGGCCCAACGGGGGGTTGCAATTCAGGTGGACTGGCTGGAACTGGTGCAATGTATCGTGTGGTTGGATCGCCAAAATCGAGAGTCGCCATCTGAAGGAGAGCGTCACTGGCAGAGGGGGGCCTTGGAGCTGGTGGTGAGTTTCCAAGATCCACCGTTGCTTGGATAGGAGTGCCAGCTTCAGCAAAACTGAGGCGGGGATTAGATGGTTGTATAGAACTGTATCGTATCTTCACTGACTGGTTCGCGATGTTTGGAGGTTCATTGTTATTTCTGTTCTTCCTGTGAACCGAGGCTGGGTTTCAGATTCAGATGCGCACTAACCGCTTTCCTTCGGGAGTCTTGGGTAGGGCATCATCTGGCTCACTAGTAGGTTCTACGTCAATCGGCAAGCACGGGAGTGAAAAGCTTTCAGTCCTACGGCTTTGGTTGCAGCGCTTCTCCTTGCCTCACAGGAGCTGATTGGAGAGTCTGTTCCTGTTCTTGCCATTGAAGCTCAGGCGGAGGTCCAACCGCCGCCAGGTCTTCCTCCCTATCATCGACCTTAAACATGCACAACTGAAGGAAAGGGCGAAAACTTACTCTACATTCGTCCCCTGATTCTCATGGTGCCACCTCTCCCAATCGTCATCGTCATCCCTAAACATCCCGTTCTCATCCAGGTTCAAATTTTGCGAAACACTTTTGAACCACTCCTCGTCAATCTGAACCGTTTCCTCGGCCTTTACCTGTTCGCCAGAGCTCGGATGATTGAAAGGGTTCGTCTCACTCCCGGAACTCGTCGCGGACTTGACTGATGGATCCCGCCCAGAAGGTCTCCAGGTCTTAAACGGCTCAGGCCAAAGAGCTTGCACGCTCTCAAACGTAGTCATGACCCAGCTCTCCCACGTGGTACTCCTCGCCGGCTGTGTCGTCCCGTGCTCCTTGTGAATCCGTTCCTCTAGTGCCTCCCAATTTCGCGCTTCAGACACCCACCCCTCGCCCTTCCCGCGTTTGCTTGCACTCGCGACTTTGGGCACGTCAGGCGTCGGGTCCAGTCCCTTTGCAATACGGCGGCGGCGCTCATCCTCCCACAGCTCGCGCACAGAGAGCACTAGTGGTTCGGATGGTGGCGGTAGTGCGGGGATACGGAGTTTGTCGTGGATATTGCGTGGGTTTATGCGATGTCGGTTGAGGATGTGGTAGGACATAATATCGACCTCTATAGGGAGGCGAGTGACTGGGAAGTAGGGAGGCTGGGATCCTTCTGCTCACCAGGAGTTAAACCTAATGATCACTTTGCCCTCAAGATGAAAGCTCGGGAACACTCACCTTCCCCACCTGCTCTCCAACTCACACTCGCCAAGTCCATCGATCCACACCCATATAGCCCAAAATCGCACATGAACTGTAGCGGATAGCTCAAGTGGCTCTCAAAGACGTTGAGTTTGACGCCCATCACACTCCCCGTCTGGAGAATGACAACGGCACGAGAGATGAGAGAAGGGTCGTTGATGAGGATCTTGAGGAAGGGCGAATAACCGTAATGGAAGCCATAGAAGTGAATGCCCTTGACGAGGATGATCGCGCGAATGAACCGCGAGGAGGGCTTGTATTTATTCCGGTTCAGGGAGAGCGCAAGAGCATGGTTGAGCGAATTCTGGAGCTTTGCAATGTAGCGGTTGACTATTTTCAGTCATTCGAAATCCACGGATTAATACCCTGCTTTATATAACAGGTGAGAGGGGAAGGTGGCAAACACACCAGAATCGGGATCCAGCGGCCCAGCATACTCGATATAAAAGTACGGATACACCTGGTGGACGTGTACACATGCCTTGGCACCCGTCGAAGACGTGCCGTAGATCCTCAACACTGGCACTCGTTCCAGTTCCCCTGGGTCGTCCATCGGCCCCGTAGAGGCGACCACGTAGTCGATATTATTTACACGGACGCTAATCTCCGCGTCCGGTTCGCTCATCGTTCATCAAAGGTCTCGTGGGCAGCGTCAAGCGTCAAGTTCTACGTCAACATTTGGTCGAGGTTCAGCTCTTTCTCTCACACTCATACTAGGTGTGCAGTTTGTCCAAGTCGCGTTGTTCACATCTCAAATGTGCGTTTCTATTTCTACATACGTCACAACGCCCCGCAAAGGGCAGGGGACGGATACAGCTGACGCATATACCTCTAACAGCACAAAATTGGACCACCATTTACCCAGAAGTGGACTGCTCAGCAGGGGTAACCATCCCATTCGTTCCGGTCTCACTGCCAGGGAGCGGTGTCTGCACCTCGGACGAGTGCTCGGTCGTCGGCTCAAGGGGCGACCCAATCACTGGCTCGCCGATCACGTACCGGAGCACGTCGCTCAGCGTAATGATCCCCACGAGCTTACCCTGTGTTGGGCCAGTCCCGCCTTCCACCACCACGAGCCGGTGCACTCGCCGCTGCCGCAGGAGCGCAAGGAGCTTGCCGAGCGAGTCATACTGTGTGCAGGTGATCACTCCCGGAAAGTCGAGAGAGCGCTGGGAGAGCGCGGATTGGATTGTGTAGTCCAGGGTTGTGTAGGCTCCTGACCGCACGAGAGTCTAGGATACGTGAGTAGTGTGGCAGATAATGGAAGGGATATATGTCTTACTGTAACGTCCACGGTCTCGTACATATTTCGGACAATGCCATTTTCGTCGATGATCGGGACGGCGCTGATCCCTCGTTCGGAAAACATGTGTACGACGTCGAATACGGTCGTTTCCATCGTTGCAGTTGCAATAGGCCAGTAGGGGTCATCGGGTCGTGGTTGTACGTACGTGCCGATACCCAAAGAACGAAGGTCCCTGTTCAGATGATTGACTTCTTTGCACTATGCGCCTATCAGCAGGATAAAAGGCAATATTGTGGTGCAATACTTACATTATTTGCGATGAACTTGAGAGCGCGGTACTGTGTGAGGACAGAAACGAGCACTTCGTAGCCTGTCTCGGTATCGTAGTCTATGACAGGCAAACGTCGTGCATGTGTCTGAATAAGCATTTTGCAGGCATCATAGAGCGGGCGCGAGGGATGGACAGAGAGCAGGGGCGGTGGCGGGACGTTGAGCTCCTTCTCAATGTCTGAGCCAAGGACAATCAGTATATATGAGGGTATTACGGGTGTGGTTATAACCTCTCAAGGACTCGAGTCGGAAGTGTTCTACATCTGCAGCTGCGCCTTCGAATGATGATGTGCGGTAATAGTACTGGATGAGGTGAATAATGTCGTGCAGCGTGAACATGCCCGCAAATTTCCATGTGTCCTGGTTGTAGAGAGGTGCAGACACGACACCTATATCCGACTACGACTTTAGCGCTGCGATCGGAGCCCAGGTAAAGGAACGAACAACCATTCTGGACCAGAGACGCGAGAGCCTTCTTTACCTCGAGCTTCGTGTCGAGAACGAGCAGTCTGAAGCTGAGCGGGAATACATCATAAGTGCTCCTGCCCTTGAGAAATGTCCTGATCTTTTTGAGGGCATCGTCGTGTTCAGGTAGACGAACAGAGTCAGACCGCGCTCGTCGTTGCGATTGCTTTCGGACACCTCGTCGAGGGATTACAGTCGGACTCATCGCAGGCGACAACGGCGTCTCATGTGGTTGTCCATAGTTCGTTGCCATTGTACGACGGGTCAAGCACAGAACGTTTGCGCGTGTTTGGCCCTTGCAACCATTGACCATGTCTGACGCTCGATTTGCTCGAATTCGCACGGATCCTCGCTTCAGGAAACTCAAGAAGCAGCAGAAGAAACTCACAGTCGATGCACGTTTCAAGCCGCTCCTCGAAGACGAGGCAAAGGACAGGAAAAAGTCTATACGTGCGTAGAGCCTTGCGGTTGATCAGTCCATCTACTTACTTCTCTTTAGCACGAATAGATAAGTATGGCCGCAAACTCAAAGTGACCCACGACAGCGACAACCTTCGCCGGTTTTACCACCTTGACGAGGAAGAGGGGCAGACACGTCCGGATTATGCGCGAGGCGAGGGTCTAGTAGAATCTTCAGAAGAAGAAGACGTCCAATCGGAAGAGGACGAATGGGATGATGACGGAATCGTCGTCCTTGGGCGGGATGTCTCCAAACCAATTTCCGTACTTCAAGAGGAAGCGGAGATTGACCTTGACGAGAGCGCATTTGCCGACTTAGATGCACAAGCCGAGCTGAACGCGAAGGAGCACGATGCGCAAGAACAGAAGACCGCGACCAAGCCCAATGCTAGACTTGCAGCCGTGAATTTGGATTGGGACTACGTCAAGGCCTCGCATTTGTACAAGATATTCTCGTCACTCGTGTCCACTACCGCGTCGAATGTCCCCGCCCCCGCTGCTGCCCCAGGCGGACGCGAAGGTTTCAAGCGGAGCGGAGGGGCGGTCGTCGTACGGGGAAAGTTGTTGAATGTACGGGTGTACCCAAGTAATTTTGGAAAGAAGAGGATGGCCCAAGAGGACAAGGAAGGCCCACCGCCAGAACTGTTCAGCAAGAAGGCTGTAGAGGACGAACGGGTCACCGCAGAGACGCTCATCGAGACAAATAATGGTGAGGACTACGACGAGGCCACATTACGGAGGTACCAGCTCGAGCGATTAAGGTAGGCCATCCCCTTGACGTTCTTCAGTCCCCGTTTACGATCCCCGACAGATACTACTATGCAATAGCGACATTCGACTCTCCCTGCGCCGCGCAACACGTCTACACAGAACTAGACGGGACAGAGCTCGAACGCTCAGCAAATGTCTTTGACCTGAGCTACGTCCCAGACGACATGACCTTCGACGACGAATTTCGAGACGAGGCCACTGCCGACAGTGTCGCTGGGGGGGGTTACCAACCTACTGACTTCGCAACGGACGTACGTGAGCTCACCCCAGCCCCTTGCCTAAATGGAAGCACCGATCTAACGCGCGAGGCACACAGGCTCTTCGACATTCAAAAGTCAAACTAACCTGGGACGATGGTGACCCTGAGCGGAACCGCGTCACACGACGAATACTCTCACGGAAAGAAGTCGATGAGCTCGATTTCCAAGCGTACATCGCTTCCTCGGGCTCCGAGTCCGAGTTTGATGCGTCGCTTACTTCGCAACCAGCTACGGGAGACGACCGGAAACAGAGCAAACGAGACCGCCTGCGTGCGCTCCTCTTGAGCGGGAACGACGAGAAACTACCTGAGGGATGGGGCGGAACCGGCAAGGATAAGGCGGGTGAGCTGGAGATTAGCTTCGTCCCTGGACTCAGTGCCGCGGCTGCTTCTACCTCTAGCGCTAAGGAGGGTAAGAAGGGCACGAGCGGCGAGGATGAGACGACTCTCGAGCGGTACCAGCGTAAGGAGAGGGAGAAGAAAAGGGCGAAGAAGGCCGCGCGGGAGGCTGCGAGGGCTGAGGGCCCTTTAAGTGATAAGAGGGCGACAGGAAAGGCGAGAGAGGAAGAGGATGCGTTCTTTGCAGTTGAGGGTAGCGACGACGACAAGCTTGACGCCCCACTTAAAGGGAAGGAAGGCAAGAAGGGTAAAGGCAAGGATAGAGTCTCTACCACGACTGAGCGGGGTGAAATAGCCACCGAAGCCGAACTGGCCCTGTTACTGGACACACCGGCCGGCGTAAAACATTTCGACATGGGCGATATTATCAAGACCGAACGCCGGGCGGAGAAGGGTGATAGGCAGAAAAAGGGCAAGAAGCGAAGGCAGGGTGCGGTTCAAGATGGCAAGGATGTGGAGGATGACTTCGAACTTGACACGCATGACCCGAGACTCAAGGTCTTACTTGAAGATCACAATTTTGCGATTGATCCGAGTAATCCCCAGTACGTTGATTGCCTATTTTCTTGTAGTAGTGCTAACAGACGGTTGGCGCTAGTTTTAAGAAGACGAAGAGTATGAAGAGGCTTTTAGACGAACGTTCCAAGATGCGCGATTGGGAAGAGGACCCAAGGGAGCGTAAGAGGAGAAAGCTTCAAGTCTAGGAGGGAGTAGGGAGCATTGATCTGTCATATTTTGTAGCGCTCGATATACAGAATATGGAGAGAAACGCTTCAAGGAAGCGAGAGCATACTTCCCTTGAATCTTCCCTGAACAGACGTCAGTCCCACGATCACATGTCATTCTGAAAGTAGCGTGCCTCCTTGATCATCATTCGTATGAGCGCGATATTGACTGCCGTCCAATAAGCGATGTAGGTGGTGACGGTGTAAACTAGGGTTACGTTAGATCCTTCGCAATAGCCAGCAATTGGTAGACATGCTGCTGCCGTTATTGCTCCATCCAATGAGGCTCCCAAGAACGGCCCAACCATCGTCGGTTGTCTTGTCTTCTGGATTGCAGCAGTCCAAGTGCCAAATGTTTCCATCAAGAGGGTAGGAACCCGGTCCGGTTCCTGCCTCAGCGGCGTCTCCTCCGACACTGTGGATAACAATATTCGGTTCTATGCACGCAACGCATTAAAGTGGCTCACAATTGGTTGTATCGGTATCGCTCAACCGCTCCCACTGCTTTACTTGCAAGTCCAGCACCGATAAGAAGCAGGACGTTTGTCGAGCAGACAAGAAAGAGTTTCAAACCTGTCCAGCGCTCAGAAGAGTTGGGTCAAGAAGGAATATTGCGTACTTGAGTGGGTGCCCCACATCCAGATGGTAAAACCGACCCCAACTCCACTCAATATTCCAAGTAAGACGGCCCCAGGGATCGTGGAAGGATCGGAACCTAGTGCTACCCCGGCCACAAATACCACGGCCTCAAGGCCTTCCCTCAGTACAGTAATGAAGGGCAACAAGAAAAGCGCGTAATTGGAATTTTTGGTTGTCCTATCTGATGTGTGACCCGCGATGGTCGCATGAAATTTTGCTCGCCATTTCGTGGCCGAGTTCTCCATCCTCAGTATTGCCAGAGCCATAAAGAAGATGAGGATAGAGCTTTAATGAGCCATTAAGACTCATTATGAAGGTCATCCGAGGAGCGACACATACGCTATCACAGACCAGGAGGCTTCCCATATCTCCTCGGCCTCGGACCATCTATCCGCCAGTGCTTCAACATACGCTGTAATAAGTATAGTACCACTGTAGGGCCAGAAGATCAGAGGTAGCCGGGGCGCGGAAAGGCAGGCACTAACACAAGCAATGCGGTGAGGAAGCCGAGTCCGGCTCCGAGAAAGACCTATTGTATAGATGAAGTTCGCCCTTCAAGGCGGAGGGCAAAGACGGAGCCCACCTGAAGTCGAAGTTTCTTCACGAGGTTCTGCATCTTTTGCACTTCGCTGCGGCTGAGAGGTGTGGAAAAGTTCTCCGCCGTCTCGCCTTGTTGTTCGGAACTTGTTCCACCTCTGGAGGTAGACCTTGGTCGATGTTGAATGAGTGGCCGTGCTTCCGAATCTTCCTCCCCCGGCTCATCCTCTCCGTTGATAGTAGGAGACTCTGGCCGGCCTTCGTTGTTCTCTTCATTCTGGAGATCGGATGATCCCAATGACGAGGTCTGTGCATTGTCCTCGTCGTCCTGGTTGACGATGCTTTGCATCAATGACACAAGGACCGAAATGACGATTGAAGCCTCAAGGGTTTCTCTAAAGATCTACGTGTGGGTGTTCGGATGAGACTACTGGAGTTTCTGAAGAATTTGCGTACAATGAAGAAGATTGGGAGCTGGCGCACAGAGGGAAAGTAAGATAACCAAGGTGTGAGTGGGAAAGTATAACACCCATACGTTGATTATATTCCAGGCATTTTCTTGACCACCTAGAGTCCTCATCGCAGGGAAAGAAGAATGTGGTGATGACTGAGAGCGGTTATCTAATCAGATCAATCGCAGCCTCGACCTTCGCTTTGCTCACACAATCCCAATTCAGGATTTTGGTGCAACTAACTCGGCTGGTGGCAAGACTACTCATGACGATTTGTGGTTCATTTACCTCTTGGTTATGCTCCGAGCACCGTGTCACCCGAATTGTTCTTCTCAAACACGTCTCCCACATTAAAGCCCTCACCCCGTCCTCTGGTATCGACAAGATCTGCAGGGACTTCGCCAACTCTGTGGATCAGTGTAGGTACTTGATGCATAACTAATTGAAGTCTTGCTCTCTGAGGCGCCTATCTTCGTCCTGTTCATGGCTGAATAAGCTCTCCTAGTTCATTATGGTCATATCCCAATAAGTACAAAAGTTCGGCAAATACGTTGCAGTCTTGCGGTAGAAGTTGAAAGCTCAAGACTCCCACAGTTGGGGGTTCCCCCGTTCACCCGTCGATGGAATCGAATTGTATCATAGGAACCGTACCATGTGATGGTATTTGCGGAGACTACGCCCTCAATAGGTAGTTTCTGTGTTTCGCCGTTAAGATTGCACTCCACTCCTCACGCCGAATGAAACGAGAGGTGGTTTCCAGGAGAAAAGGAGAAGCTGGTGATATTCTACTCCGAGGATAATGGTCATTTCGTTTCTTGCTAAACTTTTCTCAGCGGGAGGAGCTTTGCATGAGTGGCGCATGGTCTCAACGGCTCTAGAGGGTCCAAGAAGCGACTTGATATTCGAGAGTGAACTACACAAACAGATCTACGAACGTGAAGTAGCGCGACGAATTCAGGCTGTCTATCATCCTCTACCAGAGCGAAATCCATGCTCTCTCCCTCATCACCACCCCGGTTCTGACGGGTTCAATAGGCGTTGATCTTCTTCTTCCGTATCTGAGGGCATTGGTGAAAGACGAATGCATTGGTTCTGTGAAGAATGAACGACTCTGGTCCTGCACAGAGCTAACACGAAGGCGGCCGAGAGACCGATTCGAAAGACGCAATTCCAAGTGATGGTTTCAACACTGACTTCTTCCCACATCCGCGCCCAAGTGCTTGAATTTTGGTAAATTTCGTTAAAGGTATGGAGCCAAAGCAATGGAACGACCGCAGTAATCATTAGTTTGTAATACTAGAAAAAATGGACGTTATTTATGGGTCCAGAATGCCTTCAGAAAATACTCCATACCCGACCGAGTCTATTACTCCTCCCACACTTTCGTCTGAGCCACCACGTCTGCAACGAAATGTCGATGGCGAGCAAGACATCAAAGGTAACTAGTGTTATGGCGAGTAGGTCGAGAGACCCGAGCTCTGGCGACACCCCTGTTTGGGGGACGAGTTCTATGTCGATCGCGAAGATGCTCGCTGTGAAGATACTGGACCGGATAAGACCAAGTAGGATCCGTAATACCACTAGCAGAGCATCTACGGCGTATTGCAGCAAATCTTCTTTTTCTCGTGGGTGGAGGTGGGTCGTGGGCGCTAAGGGATCGGAGCGAGAGAAGGATGGATACAAAGAGCACAGGTAAGGAAAGTGCGTGAAAAAAGGAATAAATGGCCCTAGAAGCGACGAATTGTTCGACCTGCGTCCAATCTGAAGGTAAGAACAAATAGGATGCTCCTCGAGCAACCAACTTGATAGCTTCCAAAACAAGAGAGGCCAAAAGGAGATGTAATACGGTCGGGTTTGTCCCAGTTAACTGGGGACGAAATATTGCTAGTACGACAGCGGCGCCGCCGAAACCGAACCCACAGGCGAATAGCAACGATGCCTCCTGCATCGAAATCAAATAGCGCCTGGGTCCAAGGACGAAGGTGGTAGGGGTGGAGAGTGACCCTGGCAGCTCGGAAATGGAACAGAACGGAAAGGTATCACGTGTAGATAGTTAGAGAACGACCTGGAGATTGTATCTCGGTTCACTGAGCATGCGCGCACGAAAATAGGCAAAGGGGATTGCTGGATGGCATTGCAGGCGCCGTCGGCATTCCTACGTGTTAGAATACACATTACGAATGGGTTTGATATCCATGATGAATTACCGGGGAGTTTCAAGCGACCATTGAGACCCGGAGAGATAGGAGTGAATGGTGGATCTCATAATTGTGTTGCGCCACCTTTAACACGAGAGTTTTGAATACATACCAAGTATGAAAGCTACTCATCTACTAATTATAGGAAGCTACCAACGGCGAGGTCGAGTGCCTCTGCTGGCTGAGCCTGCAGCGCGGATCGAACCTACGGTCAAGCCGGTACATATTCGCTGGTATTCTTGTAGGTTTGTGATGCAGATTCCTCGCATGCCCCAATGATTTGTTGGGTATTCCAAACGTCTCACACTGATACCTGAGATTTGGACACCAGCCATATCCATGGTCCCAAGCGACGATGAGTAATGATTTGCGAGGGTACTCCTTGTCCTCGATGACTTCTCTGCCACATTAACTTTAACGGCGGGCATTAAGAACCCACAGGCATCTGCAGCATTGAGTTTGATAACACCCTCACCAACACCTAAGGTAGCAAGAGATACGCGAATGCACTACAGATGTGATCATACACGAATTGCGAGAGTCTGAACACCAGTTCACGCCTCGAGTTGCTTGTTAGCATTATATGCTTTCACGACCCTTAAAATTAAGGATCGGTAAAAGGAAGGGCAACACAAAGAGTGGGCTTACTTTTCGATTTGTCCAAAGAACCAAACGCGCGTTTCCCTCTCCGGAATATAGGTGAATCGATTATAATCTGAGCCGGCACGATCAGAAAAAAGGATGCCCGTATCTTCGGCAGTGACGCCTGCTAATTGA
>Ga0307513_10005331_pt1 | contig 17006 bp, 18 predicted proteins | sample 15_EM_MG_FD_202174 | JGI IMG/M metagenome (GOLD analysis project Ga0307513, IMG submission 202174) | Populus trichocarpa ectomycorrhiza microbial communities from riparian zone in the Pacific Northwest, United States - 15_EM | ecosystem: Host-associated > Plants > Roots > Unclassified | place... | reverse complement strand
TGAAATCATCAAGGGAATCGTAAATAATAGGTGTACAGAATATCCTAATCCTATTGATATAGAGGGACTCCGTGTTCAGGAGAGAGATCGTTTCCTAAGAAATCAAGAAAGAAGGGTCGAGAAAAGCGATACAACACTTGAGAAGAAGAATCGATACATAGGTGAACTAGAAAAATGAAAACGACGCCAAGAAGATCACGGCAGAACAATGAAGAGAGGGTGGGAGCAACTAGCACCGAAAATCTACACATATGAAAGCCCCGAATTTACCGAAACAGGCCTCTGAGCCGGCGGCGGTGCACCACTAGGACCCGGGCCATCCACATCCCAGAACGCAGGATCCTGATACTCGGCCGGGTTATATTTCGAATACGAACCAGTTGATTGTAACGACGTGCTCGACCCCATTCGCTGCAAAGGCGCAGCTAGCAGTAACCCACCACCAGCGGGTGATTGCCCTACATGTGGCTGCGTAGGGCTAGGCGGTGATCGGTTTGGACTTGGGTTGGCGACGACGAAGCTGGTCTGGCTCGCACGATATTTGGGCACCTTCTTTGAGACGCCGGAGCGGACGCTCTCAGGCCGTGGGGCGGTTTGGAAGTTGTGACCAGACGCAGCAGGCTGTGAACGCTGGCTCGGACCAGGACTCCCCGGATAAGCCAGTCCCCCCGGATGGGCAAAGCCGTTGTTGAGACTCTGCTTGGATTTGTGACGAGAGTCGGCTGTCCCTGGACGATGAACGGGGGAAGAGGGTGCTGGTGCGGAGGATTGAACGCGGGTACCACCTTGTGTGTAAAGGGATGCTAGAGATTGGCTAGGGTGTACTTGATAGGTATGGTATGGGCTCAGGTGGTTTACTCCGGTATGAGGGGGCGAGTTGGCTACCACTGGGGGAAGCCCAGACTGGCGAAGAAAGAAAAGTAGGTCAGCCTTGGACACTTCACATAGATCTGCGACTTACAGGAGGAACAACATCAATAACGATAGATTGGGAAGTATTGGGTGATGTTTTTTCCGAGATACGTGAAGGCCTTCGATTGAGATTTCCACCGGGATAGGTTGGATAGGGATTGATGCCATTGCGCATGTAGGCAACTCCAGCTGGCTCAAGTGGAGCATCAGGATCAGGTATCTCGATAGCTGATGGCGGCGGACGGCGTGAATTTCGTTTATTCCCAGCCTAGAATGAAAATTAATCAAACTTATCCAACGTCAATTCGCACAAGATAGAACCAACCGAACTTCCGATCGCTGAGGATGAAGGTTGTTGGTGCAATGATTGTTGACTGAAATTTGGCTGTCCAAACGAAGATGCACTTGCCCCGGCGCGAGGCACACTTCCCGATGCCCGAGGCAACTGTCGTTCTGGTGTATTTCCACGGCTAGCTGGGTCCTCCTTGATGATACTGAGGTAGCTGTCCTTCTCCTTCATTCTCTTCGCTGGACCTTCCTTACCGGTTCGCACACCCTGCGCTGCAACATCCGGGGTTGAAAGGAGGTCAAACTCTGAGACTCGAGTTGACGCTCTGGAGAACCCACTCTTGACCGAAGGCACGAACATTGGAGGTTGTTTCGTTGCATACCAGGATGCGGAAGGTCGTGGAGGAGCACCATACACCTCGCGTGGGTCGCCTGTGGTCGTCGCGGTTGGGGGCTCAGAGAATTCAGCGTTGAAGGTCGATCCAGTGCGAGGACCCCCAGTGGTAGATGTAACAACTGACTCCTCGGGGATTGGGTCAATAACTGGTTTGTTCTTCTTCCGGAAGCTCAGAGAGCGATACCAGGACGCTGCTTGTTCCTTCGTCTTGGCAAGTGAAGGACGTTTCATCTTTGGAAATTTGATGGGAGGCGGCAATGAGACTCTTTTCGATGAAGGTTTCGGAGGGTGAGGCAGCAAGGGCGGAGGATGGTTGCCAGGGAAGGTAGGAGGCCCGCTGAGTTCATGATGCTTTTGGGCCGTAACCCATTGCTCTCGCGGTAAATTTTTGAGGATTTCATTTGGGTTCTCAATGGTATTGTAGTCGTGTGATAGTTCCTCTTGTGTAGGAATCTCTATTGACCACCTCCGGATGGAGGGCGTCATAGATTGTGGGTGCTGTTGCTGTTGTTGCTGTTGTTGTTGCGGGGGATGCGTAGGTAAGGGCGTGTTAGCTGGCGGACGGTCGTATCCGTGATCTGATTCTGGGTAAGGTTCAAAAGGGCGAAGGGGTGTTCCATGGGATGGCCCAGCCTGCATAGGACCTGGATTGTGGGGCACATCCATTTCCGGGAGACCTCTAAGCGGAAGTTGAGAGGGAGACATGATATGCGTCTGAGGGCTCTCGTCAATATAATCATCTCGGGAAGGAGGGGTCTGTGGAGTTGGTTGAAAGTCTTGTTGGTCGCGGGCTCGTCTTTTGCCTTTGTCAATTGGCTGACTTTCAAGGAGGTTCTGTCTGGCTGGCGGTGGTCGTCTAGCCACAAGTGTCTGACGCTCGTGCTTGGCATACTCGAAGCCCGCTTCGAATCCAAGCCGCCTGCCCTCTTCGCGCGCAATAGCCGCAACCTTTTCTTGGTGAAGCCTCCTCGCTTTTGCTCTCGCCCTTGCAGCCTCCGCTTCCGCCTCATCCCGTTCTCTCTCGATCTTCTTCACGGCATCCTGGCTGTTCTCGATCTCCTTCTGGGCATTATCGAGGCGCAATTGATAGAGCCGAAGTTCCTGATTGGCTTTGGATGCCTCCAGTTGCACTGCGAGATTACTTTCGTTGAGCAGCCGTACTCGACGCAACGCTTCCTGGTTCGCGCGCTCCAATTCCCGAGTCCGCCTCGTCTCCGCAACTGCCTGTCGTTCGACCGTCTTCAGGATCTCTCGGAGTCTCATCACTTCGTCTCGCGGGTCCTTTCGGGATATATCAACTTCCAACAACTGAGAAAGCGCACTTGGCTTCGCCACTTCCAGGCCAGTACCACGTTTCCGCCGGTGGCCTGTAGATGCATTTGTGCTTCGCTTCCGCAGTTGCCGCCCGCTATCGACGAGAGCTCCGCCCGTGGATTGTTCATCCACAGGCGCTGTTTGCAATGAGGTGTGTGATAACAGAGCCGAGCGCGGAGATACGGCAGCGAGGCAATCTTTGGCAATGGCTTCGTTAACGAAGGCACGATCGCTATGACAGTGGGTTAATAAGTTATAAATCTTAGAGAGCTATTGCTCGCACCCTTCCAGACTAGACTCGTCAGACACGGGTGAAGGTGTTGAACCGGACATGTTGAACTTGATAAGGTTCAACTTTGGTTAATATCGCACTATTCCCCGTCAGATGTTCGTTGGCAAACCACATACCTAAGTACGCCCTTAATACCAGCAAGGGCAATGCGCCATTCTCAGTGGCATCTGGAAATGAGTCAGTTGGAATCAACCATGGGCACCTTAAGTTACACGACCTCTTCCATGACAGCCTCGAGGCCGGACCCGTGCGGAGAAATTTCTCACATGTTCGGACCTTTTTGATGCACTCCGCAAAACGCGTGACGGAAAATGATTCTTCAATTTATTTATTTAAACATGAGAAGGAGGGTGGTGGATACACAAGGGAGGGATGGTGGTTCAGTAAATGATACAAAAGCTTCCGCCGTTACGAAATCGAAAAGATAATACAAATATAAATTTCAAAAAAGTCCAGAGCTTGGGTATCACGAAAAGACAGAAACGAATAAACGGAAGGACATCATAGCTTTTCTTTGCTCCTCAGCCTCATCAGAACGCGGAACCATAAGGCACAGCAGGCATCGGGGACCAAGGGGTCTACATGAACAAAAGAAGACAAATGGATCAGCAATGCCACCCGAAGAACTTGATGACTTTGATAACCAACCTCGTTCCAATTCCCCGTGGTAACAATGTCACTGGTAGGATAAATAAAATCCAATGGAACGTCGGGGCCGTGCGTAAGACCTTTTGGCGCCCACCACTCAGCTTCGTCTATGGGCTGCAGAGAATAAGACAGCGGCGACGACAACGCGAAACCGCCTTGAAGTGACGCTGTGATCACAAACAGCATCTGGCCTTTCATAGGCTCCGGTTGTTCAACCTCGAAACGAGGATGGCTCTCCAAAATAGATAGAGGGTATGGGGAGGTGGTGCTCGCGGGAACTCCATCAGGAATAATATCTCGTCTCCGCTTGAGGTTGGGAGGAAGGCCAAGTGGAAACCGCGCCTCGCTTCCGGATGATCCCGGTGCCAAAGGTGGACTGAAGAATGGGCTGTGTGGATCGATGACCACAGTTTGTGCGCCATCTTCTTCTTCAATGATGACCGTAGGAATTGGAGAGGGGATTGGATCATCATTCCAATCTTCGATGACAGAATTGAGAAGTGGTTCTGGAAGGCCTGATGAAGTGAGTGGTGGTGAGTCCCACATCATGGTTTCGGCACCACTGCTGGAGGAAGAGGATTCCCAATCCTCATTGTCGTACATCTGTGGCATTGGGAAGTCAAAAATGTGAATAAATAGGACTTAAAGCACACGCACATTCTTATGATCCTGTATACCCCAACTCTTGCTCAAGAATGGACTTAGAGGGGAGCAAGGATTTGAAGGCAATCTCCTGAAAGTATCTGATGATTCCAGAGCCAGCCGAGGTTGGCCGGCAACCTGAGAAAAAGAGGTCGAAGATGTTGAAACAGAGGTTGAATGCATCAGCGCCAGGAAGAACGAAAGGATGGGATGATCAGGGTAACACCTGACAGTCAAAGATGGAACAGCCAGCGTTTAAGGCAGTAGAATTCCATCTGGTTCCTTATATGCTCAAGGAAGAAACGAGGAGTTGGGCGAATAACATCTGAACACCGGCTACAGAGAGAATCATAGAAACGGTTGTGGCCCGCCAATTCGGCATTCTTCCATCATCGCTGAGGAGAGTGATGTACGAATTCTTCAAGATCGTCATCATCTTTAGTCATGTAGTGGCCCCACATCCGGAGATTGCGGCTGACGATGGTTCGTCGGGTGAAGGGTGCGGGTGAAATTAGGTCGTTGCGCCCAGATTCCTGAGTCAAAATAGGTCAATGTCCGGGTAAAAATTGTCATCAACATAAGATCCACCTAGCCAGTCGAGGCCGATTGTTTGGACATTTTTCGCCATCCTTCGCCGAAATCATGCTGAGCATATTAGTAAATTCACTTCATGCATCCAGGGAGGAAAAAAAAAAGGATTTTTAATCGCTCTTTGAAATTCTTAATGGCTGACCCAAAGTGCATGTAAAAATCATGCGGGTAATTGAGGTTTTTGGCAGTTTTGGATGAAGCAGTCCGGTGAGCATTCGGACCCAACGATGATCGCTTTCGGCGCCAATAGGATCCTATGGATAGTGTAGCGTAGGGAATTCATACCTATTCTGGGACTATCAGCCATAGAGGTGGAGATTGTGTGATCGAAAGCAATGATTAACGGAGGAACACCTATCATCGACGGCGCCTTCTCGGCGTCCGTTCTCTAAGCCAACGGCGTTTGAGTTCAATTTCGTTGGATCCCAACGTCAATTTCCCCGCAGCTTCTGCCATACGAATGACTTCTGCCAATGCCCTCGCCCCGTTTCTTTTAAATGCTTCCTCCTTTTTCTTCGAACTAGTAGATTTAATCACCTTCGCCGTTGGAGGGTTTGGAGTTAGGGGATAAGACTCTTGTGGTTTCCATTTCGTCATCGCTGACATGGTGGTCGAGATGACGCGTTGTCTTTCATTCCCGGTCAAGAACGCGAGATTCCGAGTCAGTTGATGAGGTATTCCTCGCGAGAGCGATGCAGTATATAGTAATTGGAGGGTATTGTCCACTAAGATGAGTATTCCTGATTTAGCAACATGACGACCGACACGGAAAGGCCCATGGAGCAAACGGTACCCACCACGGGTGTGACATTCCTTCAACCACGTAATTTGGGCGTCTCTAATTTCTAGTGAAGTATCTGAAGCGCTCCCTTCAACCTCCTTGGTGATTTTTGCAACTTCTGTGAACAAAGGCCGCCATCGTAGCCTCAAGTTTTTCGTAGCTCCAGGGTGGTGAAGAACGGCAGCGCTCGTAGTGCGAAGGAAGAGACGATATAAGCTTCTAAAGTTCGCAGGAAGTTGAGACATCCCAGCAGCAGTGGGTTGAAGGAAACAGGATGGAAGTTAATTTTGTATTACCTAATAAATGTCCACGTAACTTGTCCGCAGAGCAAAGAGAAGTTATAATTACCTTTCCTTTTTATTCTGGGACTTCCATTCTTTGGAGTCCATATATAGCGACAGAACTGGTTTAACTACAGCTTTAGAGGCCGCGAAATGCGGAAATACCTCTTTTCGCTAACATTTCCCCTCAACTTTGTTCCGATACTCGCACTCAGGTGATGACAGGAGCTGCACGCACGTCGTACACCTACGAGTGGACATTAGGTGACAAGGCTCCTTTCTGATATTCTCTCGTTGCTCTGCGATCTCATCGTCCCTGTTTCAAATAAATTTGGAAATCGGGGCGAGCTTCAGCCTCACTGACTCTTGTCTAATCTCGTACCAAGATCATCCACTCCCACAACGTGAGAGGGATTTGATTGAGCCTAGACTCTTGTAGAGCAATAAATTCGCTCAAAATCTCAGACAAAAGACTTTTTCTGGCTCTCCCAAAAGAGGTTGATGCGCATGCTATAGGCTACATATTCATCCTCGGACCCTCCGCGTCGTCAAGTTCATCGCCCCCACAGATCTTATGAAAGCGGTAACCCCGCGGCATGGAATTCCAGGATTTCTCAGTGGCGCATCCAAACTGTAGTATGCTCGCCATATATATATGGATGTGGAGGTGACATCATGACGAATTCTACAATTATGGACTTGGTCATTTTTGGGAATCCCAAAACAGGAGGAGAGGTATTATCATACCTTGTTAACTTGTACGAGTCGTCCAACTGCACAGGATATCTTCTCTCGGCGGACGACGAAACGTATCCATCTATCTGGTGTGATCTCTCTCCGCTTTATCTCTGCCACTCTCTCTTGGAGCTCTTTCGGGAACGGCGGTTTTTCTGATCCAGGCGAAGGCGAAGAGTATGCCTAGGTAGAGAGTTAATTCGTTGGCACTGTAAATTGTAAGTGCACACCTTTTTAAGTGGGCTAGCCTGCGGCTTTAACGATGATTTTCTAGATCTGGTCGTCATTTTAACTCGAGGTCGTTCACAAAGATAACCAGCGAATGTAAGGTCTTTTGGATATCCCGTAGCAGAGCTTTCCCTCTTTATAACTTTGTGTTAATAGGGAGTGGCACGGGCACGAGGCTGGGCCATGCCACTGGGGTGTTGCTCTGCTTGGTCAAAGCCATGCTTCGTCCAGGCTGTGAGCTTGCGGCTCCGTTATAATCCTGGCCCGCCTCTCCAACCATAGGTTTCAATGGATCAAGGGTCAAATCCCGCCAGGATACAGTATCCCAATCAAGGACGAGTGAGTGGCCCACATTTCCCGAAATGAACCATCAAAGAGCTGGCCCTTCGGCGAAGGCCCTGGCGAACAATGCGTTCAACGCTCAGCTATCCTGAACTCATGGCCCCTCTTAATTCCTGGTCGAATATATAAGGCAGGCCTCATTGCGCTGTGGATGTGCTGATCCATCAACTGTTTCACTCACTGCCTATAAACGACCGCCTGCAACTATACATCCGTCCTACTTCTTCCTATCCAAAACCAAAATGAGCACCGAATCTCTATGGTCTATTCCCCTGGATGCTCAGCGCTATGATATAGCGAAACGCCGTGTAAGTTATGAATTCTGCTTAATGTAATTCTAAAAACTCACACTTCCTAGAAACTATCCAATCTTACGATTTCCTCTACCTACACCAACGACGATCACTGCGAGGGAGTGGACAAAGACCAGCCCATTTCCATCTCTCCGAAAGAAGTGATCGGCGATATTTGGGAAGATCACTCAACCACACTACTTTCCGCCGCCAGCTCGCTCTCTGGCGACGAGGCGGCGAGCTCACTGAAAAGCAGTTCTCGTGGATTTTCCTCAGACGAGACTTGCACCTCCACTTTGTCCGTCGCCAGTGTCACTTTCAACTATAAAAATGAAACCCATTACACGGATGTTTTTGAACGAGAAGGATATACCACTGTCCGCACCATCCTTCGTCCATCATCCCCACGGCCAGCAATCTTCAACTTTTTCTCCCGACCATCCAGCCCTACATTAGAAAGGGTACCGCCCACCCCGCGTCCAACTCTACCCCTTGGAATATTCAATAATCTCAACTGCATCCACAGCACCGACGCATTTGAGGAGGAGCTAGACTTCATCGAAAAGGAGCGCCAGAAGGAATTTAGCGGAGGCGATCACTCCGTGGCGGTGTGGGTCGAGCGTGAATGTAACATCGTAATGGAAGAGAGCTGGAGAAGTGGTGTTCAAGTCATTCTTTATGGCCAGGCTCCTCCCGCGGATCCCGTCGTTGGTCGTGTTGAAGTTTGGTGATGTCTCCAAAATCTATCTTTTTCCCTGCTTATCAAAGTTAGAACTGCCTTTCATTCTGCCCATTTGTTCCACATACTATCACATACTATACACTTTTATAATGCACTTTTTTTCTATAATGCACCTCTAGAATAGTTATCCATCCTCACGGACCATACTTCACCCAAATTTAGAAATTTTCAGCAACTTACAAATTACAAAGGTTGATCATGACGTTCATGGTCGTCTAGATTGTAGTTTGTTAACTTCTCTCGATCTTTCTGTTGTTCAAATGGTAACTAACGAGATCGCTACGGTTACCTATGTAACGAGTTAGCTAATACAACCATTCCATTCTAAATTGGCTTGGAAAGTGGCTGGGTTACTAGACCTTTTCCTTGAACTTGGCCTCGACTGTGATGGTTATTTAAATTTTCAAGCTATAGCACGAAAAGCAATCTTTTTCCTCGGCCTGGACATATTACCCTTTGCCAACCGGGGGCCGGGGCAAAATGAGGTCGGCAATTCGGGCCGTATGATACGGCCCGAATTACTTGCGAGCGCTTATTTCAAACTGATCCCCATCGATATCCCAAATTGGTCGCAACTCCGACTCCTGTCCTTGCAGAAAAACTTACTTCACGTCATCTCTTCCCCAGAAACATGATACGATCAAGTGATGGAGAGCTATCGAGTACTGCCAGGTCCAAACAGCGAGTTGGCACGCTGCCAAAAGACGACGAATATTACATTGAGAGCTCGTTCGTGGTGTTCAAGGCACGTCCATGCTACTACTGCCTGCACTTTGAGTCCCTATCTTAGGGCCAGATAGGTTGAAAATCGTTTATTTAGGGTTCCTGGCTACCTTTTGGTGCAGGAATCGGACACCTTTGGAAGTTTGTTTATGCTACCACCGGACAGCCAAGGAGGAAACCCAAACAACCCCATTGATCTGCAACAGTACAAGCAATCAGATTTTAGAAACTTGATGAAGGCTTTATACCCCAAGTAGGTTGATGCGTTCGATCAAGCCTGTCTGAATTTGAATAACCGTGTTCTTTCCAGGTCCGTTTCGCTGCAGTTGGCGTTGTCAAAAGAGGAATGGATATCAATTCTGAAAATATCCTGCCCCTTATTCTTTCTACGCCTCCGGGAGATGGCCATCAGCGAGCTGGAACGTTGTTGTCAATTAAATCCTGCAGAAAAGATCACCCTCGGCAGAGAATGTGGAATTCCTTCTTGGCTGACACAAGGATACGTGGAGTTGGTGGAACAGGAGACAATCACCGATCACGAAGCCCGCATTGTTGAATACCTCCCCACTCTCCATATCTTTAGGATCCGAGAGTTGAGGTTACGACAAACCATTGGAAACATCAAAACTGAGGTCGAACAGGTGTTCGAAGCAGAGATCGAAATTGTGCGCGGAAGGGAGCAGGCATTCAAAGAATGAATATTGGAATTGTCCGAACTACCTCACAGAAAGGTTGAGCCTTCAGGTCTATGTATTATATGAGGGCATGGATGGTGGCTAATACGGACCAACGGTAAGGGTAGCACGTTAAGAAATAGTATAAGCAAAGTTAATCGTATTCCCTCTTTGAAATCTTGAAGAGCTTCTTCATAGCATCACTTGGATCCTCGCGGATACCGTCGTGGAATAATTGGTTGGTAATATATTGCTCCGTATTCTTTATCTTCGACGCCGTCTCTTGCGCATATCCGAAGTCGACGTACATGTCATTGAAATATCTGTACGGGGTTCAGTTCTTGAGAAGAGATACAAGGAAATGTATACCCACGTAACGGCGGAGACCTTGACTTCGTTTCTAGAAAGTTGCTCCAGATCGTAGAGAGGACCCCAGGACTCGTCCTTTGCCAATATATCTGCAGCCGCTTTCCATGGGCGGAGTTGAGTATAATCATCAAACATGTCCGGGAAGATCTGACTAAAAATTTAGTACAAAATGAGAAGACATAGGACTTAAGATGACCATTTCTCCTGTGAAATATACCGGGTCGGTATCCGGTTGAGCTTTCATCTGGGGCCAGGAGAACTGTCGGAATGGCTTGGTGATACGGGCTGCAGACCAATTGGAGGATGCCCTACCAAATAGTTAAAGGGTAAGACATAGATTATACTTAACCTGGGTAAACTCGCCCTTGACAGTATATCGGTTCGTGAAGGATGGCGTACAAAGGATTTTCATCGAATGACTGTTGGTCTTCAACCATTTGCAACGTCTTATACGACAATTTTCTGAGTTGCTCTAATTCATCCGAGGCGCGGAATACGAGTTCTGTTCATATTCAATACGAGCGCTTGACAGTTAGAACTAAAAAAGACTGACGATGGATTGCATCGATTCCGCCTAGTAATTAGTGAGAGAAGTAAACGAAAGTAGAAAATGGTATGAAGCTAACCGTGCATTCCAAAACGCATGCCCAGCTGCTGCCATCGACTTGGCGTCAGTCGTCCTCCGTTCGGAAGAACAATGTCGGTCGAGTCCAAGTACGCGAGTATTTTTCTAACCTGTGCATGTATGTATAAGCACTTTTAATCAACGATCGCGAGGATTGTTAACGCACGCGCAAAATATCTTGAGGATATTTCTTGTAATAAATGTCATTCCTTTTCACAACTTGACCTATCATGATTAGATCAGTGGTGTTTATCCTCCTCTTCTTTTTTTGGTGATGACTTACGAGTCAAAGCTTCATAGACTTCGTCAGGCTGGTCGACAAGAGGTGCCAGTCCGCCAGCGATGAACACTTCCTTAATACCCTCACTATGGAAGGAAAGGTACGTGATGCAACAAAATCCACCAAAGCTCTGGCCCATCAAAGTCCACTTGCGGTCCTCAGGGGATTCCTTACTCCCGAGAAGCTCTTTGCGAATGACTTCGCAGTCCTTCACTGTACGGCAGTTTGTCAGGTGCTTACTTCACGGAATGTATTTTAGCGAGTGTACCAATGCTATCTGCCCGGAAATACTTCAAGTATCGAGCAATCTCCTCATCTGTTTTCACGTTTTCTGGGAGCGTGTCTGGGGAGAGAGGAACACTTAAACCGGTTCCTCTTTGATCTAACCATAATGTCTGTGATAAAACGGTTAGATGAGTTTGGTGCGAGTATGAATGCACGCCTTCTTACTTGATATCCTTTTTCATGTACCTGGCAAGGGAATCGTTGTCGACGATCTCAAAAATGCAGTAATGAAAGGGAGCTACCTCTCCTGGGTATCCAGAACTTCCTGGTAAACTCACTTCGAACCCTGGTCCCCCTAAATAGTAGAGGATATCAATAAGTTCGTGAAAGTTAGGGACATAATTATAAATGAACACACCTTGCAAGTACAAGACTGTTCACCAGTGTCAACGATCTCCGAGGTGGCTTCAGTGGATTGACACTCACGAAAAGGTAGCTTTTCCTCTTCTTCGGGAGTTTTCGCCTTGTCCTTGGGAATAATATGCCTTGCAAATATACGTATCTTTTCACCTTCGGGCTTTGCATGGTCAAGAGGAACACTGAAGAATCGTTCAATCACTTTCAGGCCATCTAGTAGTATCGGTGAACAACGGTCCGTTGCAAGAGCGGAATGTCTGCACCTTTGATACTATAAGTTTCCAGTTCTCTTGTGGTGGGTGCTCTTTCTGCGGCAAGAGTAGACATTGAAGCGATTCCGAAGACTCGAGGATGGAACCAACAGAGCTTGTGGAGCTGAGCTCCGGCCGGCGAAACGCGCTGTGACAGTGTGCGATCTTTGGATTGTATTTCGTGGAAGGGTTTGTTCTTAAATATACGGAGCCTAGAAGGGCATCCGGGCCGGAGATAATTGGGTATTCAGAGAGAGGCCATCGTAACTTAGATAACGTTGACAGAACGTCGAAGTCAACCATGTTGATGTTGTGTCAGCAGGCCCGTTTTTTGATATTATCGGACGAAATCAAGTTTTCTACTCATTTGTATGACGTATGTACTGGACCATGACAGATACACAACTTGTGTATTGACGGAGCAGAAAATTAGTATTAGTACATATGTGTGTTATTATATATAGAACATTGGTCCGATAAGACGATTATCACCCTTACCTCCAATGAACCCCCAATGAGAAGAACCCGTTGACAAAGGACCCATTGACAAGTCTAACGTCCACCTCGAATCATATCGACCCCAGTCAGATCATCCTTGCTGGTATCAGCTTCGAGGTCCGTCGGATCAAAACCGCCAGCGGTCTTCGTGTCGCTCTTTGTTGTAACTGGTTCATCGCCACACCCGCAGTCGTATTCATCACTTAAGTGAGCACAATCAAATTCAGGTTTTTGTAATCGCTTGTTAACTTCATTGTGCACCGCGCATAGCCTGTTTAGCAGTGACGTTTGTCAACCAAAAACGTAATCATCAGTTCGTAAAACGAATTTACCACAGGGAGGCTGAGCGCCGAGACGCGGTCTGCCACATAGTAAAAGAGCACTGTCAGAGAAAAATAGGCGATCTGTGTGTAGAACGCACTTGGGGTGGATATTTTTGCAGAAGTTGTTGGAATTCGGCAGCGCATTCACCGCAGGGGTATAGTCGTGAACTGAGATGGAAATATGAGCTGAGTGCTACCCGTTCATCGGGTGTTGGATGCTTCGAGGTCGTAGTCCATGAGTACTTGAATAGACTGAGGTGGGATATGGCATACCTCTGGGTATCGAAGCGTGGTAGTATGTCTGAAATTTACATGAGCCCAGCTTCGTGGAAACGTAAAAAATGGACGCATATTCACAGTAATTTCCAGGTCGCGCGACCTAGGGCAGCCCTACGGGTTTAAACATTCAGAACATTAGCTTTGACATAACATTAAGGAACCTTGACGCACTTCGCGGTTTCATTGCCCAGTTTACTCATAATCACACCGCCTTTCACACCACCAATCTTTGGAGGATTGTTGCATACTTGCGACTGCAACATCTGTTCCACACCCCCTTCTCCAAATAGTTGTCCCGTCCAAGGGTCGATGTACGATCTTGATGGAGGGTGCACCAATGCAATCATAGTCAAGACGAGCTATTCAAGTTGCCAGGTTTAACAAGTGTTCGAACAATTGATTCAATGGACGGCTTTGCTCACCATAGCAAGTATTATCAAGGCCAAGGACTTTCCAAATCTTGAGATCATCGTGTACGGAGGTTGCGAGAAACAGGGAACAAAGTTGAATTGGTTGGTGATTTGTCACAAGCAGGTAACGAACTGCCCAATATAAAAAAGAAATGGCCTGTCCAGTAACGTGTTCACTCACCTATCCTGTTTAGCTTGTGTCCAGTCAAGGCTTAATCTCTTGAAACAGACCTAAGTAATGAACAAATGACGGAATGGAATGGTTGTACTAGCTAAAAGGACGACATCAAGGTGTTCCGAGTCACGTGGTTTCATGTCCTGAAGATTCATTTCCCACGACCTCACTCCGGTCACCGGTGCCATGTTCAGCGCTTCAGAGCGCTTCCCCTGGCGTTGCTCTGTGTCTCTATCACAGCAAGGATATTTCACCGCACTATCTTTTGGGGGGGTGGGCACGGCAGGGTGAGGCATTGGGTGTGAAAATTTTTACAAAAAAAAATGCCATTCGCGGTCTTGTCGCGGTCGTTCCCGTGGTAGCCCGCGGTGGCTTGTCATTGTCGGTGATCATTATTGGTACTTGTCGACCTGAAAAAGCCTGGTACTCAACTCATTGGCTTCTAGCGATGAAATTAGTACGTACTAAGTACAGGGTACTATCGTTAAGTCTGGTTCAGCAAACAAACATAAATTATACCGCAGGAACGTTCAAAAACGTTGATCAGTTGCACAGCCCATAAATAGAAGAACATAGTGCAACGTGGATTATCACATACTACCTTCCGATTCTGCTATCTCATCTGTTTCTCGACTAATCGCATCATTTCACCAACATGGATTTCAACCTCGATAACGTGGATTACAACCGGCTCGACGGCATGGTCGACAAAAATTCTCTAGGAGAGGAGAATACCCTCCAAATCCCACCTTGTTCTGGTATGTTCTCCTGTGCCGTCAGCGAGACAAGCGAGCTTACATCTCAATGACAATTAGTGACTGATTGCCAGCTGCCTATCGATGTTGTGCTGGAGTCCTGCGATGGCTTCCGGTTCGGAGCTCACAGCACCAATCTTGAAGCTTACAGTGCTGGGTTCCCACTCGCTGCATCTACTCAATTTAACGGGGAAATCGCTCAATTGCCCGAGCAATCAAAGGTTCTCAAACTGCTATTGCAGTATATGCATAACGAACGCCAACCCGACTCGAGCGACATTCCCTTTAAAGTATTGGCACCTCTTGCAGAAGCGGTCGAGAAGTATATGGTATTTTCTGCGATGGAAGTGTGCAAGATCCGCATGCAGTTCGTACCCACCGACTTCGTATTGAGATTGCGATTCCACCTCATTTTATGCTAGAGAAGCTCTACCCCTCCATCCGTTGGATGTTTTATGTTACGCCGTCAAGCATGATTACCCCAAATTAAGCCAAATGGCGATTCCGAAGACGCTGTCCACCTCCCTGCATGACGTGAGTAAGGCGCTGGCAGACCGCCCCGATATTATTCTGAAATGGGTAAGGATCCTTTGATATAAAATGCATGGTTTGTTAGCGCAACTGAAACATTCTAGGTCCAATATCGCGAGCATTGGTTACACCTCCTGAAATTCATCTATGAAAGGCCACCGAAAGTCTTGCATCGTGGTGGAATTTCAGAGTGCGATCTTTGGGCGGTCTTTCATCAACGCGTGCTTCTCGAAGTCGGTGCCAAAATCAGTAATGTGCAACAGTTCGACGATATCCTTGTGAAAGGTATGAAGGAAGATTTGGATAGCTGCCATCATTGCCAAACAAGAGTTGGTAACTGGAGGTTTGCATTTGCAAAACGTCTCGGGGAAATTCCTTGTTTCGATGCAGGTATGTTTCCAATGGAGGTATTTATTTTTTGATGCCGAGGTTTACTCCTTCGATACAGACACTGACTAAAATTATCCCCTCGCTCCCTCATTCAGTATTCCATATCTCCCAGTATTCTTCTACCCTCTCCAGTTGGCGACAAGACAAATCATTATTTTCACCCGTCTCCACGAAAATTGTCAGTTCAGTTCTTCGTCTCGAAGTCTTGCTCATTCCTCAAGCCGTCTACATCTATGTACATTTTACCCCCTACTACAATGAATCAATGATATTTTTAGTTACACTTAGGTTATCTTGAAAGCACCATGAAAGCATAAGGTACACATTACTGCTAGTCGCTGGAACCGAAACCAATGCCATATTTCTTGTTCTAGTAGGCTCGTGACCAGTCTGAATATGACTATAGGTGCAATACAAAGGCGACGTATAAGAGCTCTAGCTAACGACTGAACTCGATTGGCATTAACAAGTTGGGAGGCCCACAGCGTAATGAAAACACCACTTCACCACTTCCTCACTACTTCTTCCTCTTCTTCTTAGAAGACGTCGACGAGGATGAGGGTGCATAATCGGTAAAGTTGTTACCAGTAAAAATGCTTGTGGCGTTCGCCTCGAATAAAACATCACTGTGTGGCTGACCTATGTCGTTAATTATTTAGCTTGACCCGCGAAGAATTTAACGTGCTCACTTTTTGGAAGCGGGGGAAGAGAGGAAGGGGGGACGTCTCCTAGCGCCTCTAGCTCTTCCCGGAACTCTTCATTAACCGCAACTAAGGTGCGGCAGCGACAATGCCTAATTCCATTGGTCCTGCCACAGCAATCATAGCAGTGCTCGTTGCTGATACTGTCCCGGGCTGCGAAAATGCATGCAATTTTTTCCCAGCTAAGTGCGAAGGGGTTCTTGCTCAGCTCCTTATGCCCGATTTTGTCGCGTTGAGCAAGTGTGATGTATCCCTCCCGTACCCATTTTACGACTCGGTACGTGACTCCAAGAAAAATCTGTTGTTTCACATCTTTCTTAGTCGCCAGTAGATTTGAAATGGCCTTGATGGCTATCTCGCGGAGCTAGTACGATATGATTATTTGTGTACGGATCATGAAAGGAAATTCCGTGAAACTCACCAGTTTGAACTCCCACATAGTCGCTAAATGAAGAACACCCAGCCAATCTTCGAATGATGCTACCGGCGGCCGTCCAGCGCTACAGGAATGAGTTAGAGTACACTGGAAGTGAACGATGGTCTGTTAATGGAAACCCACAACGGATATAAAGCACGCAAAAATGCTCTAAACTGCTCTTCTGCTACGCCATCCAGAATTATAGGGTTGTCGAGGCTTGTTCCTTCGATGGGGGTCCCATTTTCATTAGCCTGAGGCAGGGCAAACATCGCCTCAAAAATCGTTCCCGGGACCTCGAATCCGTTTCGGATCACTTGAAAGAGTGTATCTCCAACCTGCTACAAAGTTGGAGGATGTTTCTAAGCATAAAAAAGCAGAATATACCTGGAAGACAACGAGTTGGAAGTTGAAAAGGGAATCTACTTGGGGGGCCCGAGTCGCTGGAATCTTTTCTTCGGGTCGAGATCCAGAGCTAC
>Ga0307513_10005330_pt1 | contig 17007 bp, 26 predicted proteins | sample 15_EM_MG_FD_202174 | JGI IMG/M metagenome (GOLD analysis project Ga0307513, IMG submission 202174) | Populus trichocarpa ectomycorrhiza microbial communities from riparian zone in the Pacific Northwest, United States - 15_EM | ecosystem: Host-associated > Plants > Roots > Unclassified | place... | reverse complement strand
GGTACATGGCAGGAACTCACGAGCGTCGTCAATACACTCGCTGCGAATCTTACGACCCAAGTGCGCTCGATCGCAATTGTCACTACGGCCGTCGCTAGAGGAGATCTGAGTCAAATGATCGAAGTCGATGCGAAGGGTGAAATTCAGGAGCTCAAGGTACGGTCCTGGATGGCGTTGGTGGAGTAATCACTCACATCGGACATAGAATACGGTCAACCGAATGGTTATTCGACTACGAGCGTTAGCTGCTGAAGTCACACGAGTTACTCTTGAAGTCGGTTCTCAAGGCAAGCTTGGCGGTTCTGCAATGGTCGAAGATGTCGAAGGCGTCTGGCAAGAACTTACGCACAATGTCGGTATATAGTCCCTTCGTATGCGATAGAACTTACCTCTACACAGGTCAATCGTATGTGCTCGAACCTTACCAACCAAGTACGGTCCATCGCCGCGGTGACAACTGCTGTGGCAAAGGGCGACCTTACCCAACGTGTGGAAGTCGAAGTCGAGGGCGAGATGGCTACCTTGAAGGCGAGCTTCCAAAGTCTTGTTTAAAATGAACGAGCTCCTAACGCGACTGAACCCAGGACACTGTCAACTCCATGGTCACGCAGTTGCGGACCTTTGCATCTGAGGTTACCCGAGTAGCCCTTGAAGTAGGAACAGAGGGCATTCTTGGAGGACAGGCTACGGTAGAGGGAGTCCAAGGAACCTGGGCTGACCTTACAACCAACGTCAATGTACGCGTATTCAGCCATTCGACTCGTTGCCTGCTGACCTTGTGGCACAGAAAATGGCAGCCAACTTGACCAACCAGGTACGGTCGATCGCAGAAGTCACGACCGCCGTGGCCAACGGCGACCTGGGCAAGAAAGTCGTGGTGGATGTTCGCGGAGAGATGCTCGACTTGAAGAATACCGTCAACTCGATGGTCTCTCGACTGCTTGTGCTCGCAAACGAAGTCACACGAGTGTCTCTTGAGGTCGGCACGGAGGGTATTCTTGGTGGTCAGGCTGTTGTACCCGGTGTTGAGGGCATATGGAAGGTCTTGACTGACAATGTCAACCTGATGGTAGGCATACTTCGGTGTTTATTCGCGGTACGGATAGCTGACTTGGTTAAAGGCGTTGAACCTGACCACTCAAGTGCGATCGATTGCTGAAGTGACGACCGCGGTCGCTCGAGGAGACTTGACAAAGAAGATTAACGTCGATGTGCGCGGAGAGATTCTCGCCCTGAAGGAGACTGTCAACTTTATGACCGAGTCCTTGAGCGTCTTTGCTGCAGAGGTCACTCGTGTCGCCAAGGAAGTCGGTACGGACGGTATCCTTGGTGGACAGGCTAGTGTCGACAATGTTGGTGGTATCTGGAAGGTAGGACCATCTGCAGCAAAATTAAATCTCACCCCCAAGCTAAGTTAACATCCTAACCTAGGACCTGACTGATAACGTGAACACCATGGCCGCAAACTTGACCTTACAAGTCCGGAGTGTGGCTATTGCGACGCGTGCAGTCGCGAATGGTGATCTGACACGCAAAGTCGAAGGCGTCCCCGTTTCCGGAGAGATGCTTGACTTAGTCAACACTATCAACGGCATGATCAGTCAACTCGCCATATTTGCTGCCGAGGTGACTCGTGTTGCGAGAGAGGTCGGGACAGAGGGCAAGTTAGGTGTGCAAGCGGAAGTGGCCAATGTGCAAGGAACTTGGCAGACGATCACGTACGTCCTCTTGATAACATGCACTTGTAGCGTGAGACTGATATGCTGTGGCTGGTAGTATGTCTGTCAATACCATGGCCGCAAATCTTACATCCCAAGTCCGAGGCTTTGCGCAGATCTCGGCTGCGGCCACAGACGGAGACTTTACCCGCTTCATCACCGTTGAGGCGTCTGGAGAGATGGACTCGCTCAAGACGCAGATTAACCAGATGGTGTACAACCTGCGCGAGTCGATCCAGAAGAACACAGCTGCGAGGGAAGCGGCTGAACTGGCGAACAGGTCCAAGTCCGAGTTCTTGGCGAACATGAGTCACGAGATTCGGTGAGTATCGGGAGGACGGCGGTTTGGATGGTGTACTGATACACCGAGCAGGACACCGATGAACGGTATCATTGGCATGACCGAGTTGACGTTAGATTCTGACTTGACCAGGTCACAACGCGAGTCTTTGCTCTTAGTCCATAGTCTGGCCCGTTCGTTATTGTTGATCATCGATGACATTCTGGATATCTCGAAGAGTAAGCATTCGATTTCAAATCGCTTTTCAACGGCAAATAACGCCTCTCTCCCCTCCAGTTGAAGCCGGTCGTATGACTATGGAGCAAGTTTCCTACTCACTTCGCCACACTGTTTTCGGTATCCTCAAGACCCTCGTTGTCCGGGCCTCGCAGAACAACCTCGATCTCACCTACGATATGGATCCCGATATTCCGGATCAGCTCATCGGCGATTCCCTCCGCTTACGTCAGGTCATCACCAATCTGGTCGGCAATGCGATCAAGTTTACCCCCGCGAAGAGTCCCAGAAAGGGTCACGTCAGCCTGGGTTGCCGTCTGATCGCCATGGACGACAACTGCGTCACCCTCGAATTCTGTGTCTCGGATACTGGAATCGGTATCGCCAAGGACAAGCTCAACCTCATTTTCGATACCTTTGCGCAAGCGGATGGATCGACGACTCGCGAGTACGGTGGTACTGGACTCGGCTTATCCATCTCCAAGCGCCTCGTCTCGCTCATGCAAGGCAACATGTGGGTGGAGTCCGAGCTCGGAAAGGGCTCCAAGTTCTTCTTCACCGTTACTTCCCTCATATCCACCACGCACCATGATCAGATCCTGCAAAAAATGCAGCCATACTCCGGTCGCTCCATCTTATTCGTCGATACTTTACGAGACCAGACCGGCGTTGCGGAACGCATTGCAGAGCTCGGATTGGTGCCGCACGTCGTAAATGATGTTGTTGAACTGTCAGAGAAGAGCCAGCTCCCGCACATCGATACCATCCTGGTTGACTCTCTCCAAGTCACTGAATTGCTCCGCGAGATTGAGCACCTGCGATACATTCCTGTCGTCCTCCTCGCACCATCGTCACCCAGATTAAACTGTGAGTACCTATCCCGCTTTCCTTGACCCCCTCTGACCTGATCTCTGTACAGTGGCCGTCAAATGGTGTCTTGACAATTCTATCTCTTCGCACATAACCACTCCTGTTACTCTCGTCGATCTTGCGGCAGCTCTCGTTTCAGCACTAGAAGCCAACAGCGTCAACCCGCCCGTCACCAACACCGACCTCACCTTTGATATTCTGCTCGCTGAAGACAACCTTGTCAACCAGCGGTTGGCCGTGAGGATCTTGGAGAAGTATGGCCACATAGTCGAGATTGCGGAGAACGGGAGCGTGGCCTTGAATAAGTTCAAAGATCGCGTGCAACGGGGCAAGACGGCGTTCGATGTCATTCTGGTGAGTAATGCCCCTTGCAGTGCTACGTTCAATAGTTGATGCATGTTCTCTAGATGGACGTGTCAATGCCGTTCATGGGTGGCATGGAAGCAACGGAGCTAATACGAGCATACGAGGGAGAGCACCATTTGGAGCGTACACCGATCATCGCCTTGACTGCTCACGCCAGTGAGTACCAGAACTTCTCTCTGGTATGGACATATGCTGACATATTTGCAGTGATTGGCGACCGCGAGCGTTGCTTGCAAGCGGGTATGGACGACCATATTACGAGTAGGCGCCTCGATTCCATTAACCGCAATCAAGCGCTGATGCCTCTTCCATAGAACCTTTAAGACGAGCGGACTTGCTGAATGCCATCACCAAGCTGGCGGGCAAGGGTCGAGAAGTGAATCACATATGATGATACCAGTACGACATCATGTTATTATATCCGGCCTGCAGACCGCCCTCATATATCCTTACTTCTTGACGCGCTCTGTGTGCGGTCAACGCCAAGGGGCGCGTGGACCGAATGTCACACCCATATACTTGTGTCTGAGTCTTTGTTTCCATCACTTGTCTTTGATAGGACCTCCCTCGTGTAATTTGCAAATATCGGCCTCTCATTCATCGCTCTGTACTTAGCATTCCTCGCTGTTGAAAACCTCGAAGGTCATTTTAATGCTATAGCTATTGCACAAACAGTGCTGGTTTCTTCATGTGAACTGTAGCCTTAAATGTCAGTGCACGCTTGGTCGGTTTGGATCGATCACTTACAGTCGCGAGATAGGATTCCGCAACAATACGAGTGCGAGCATTTAAACTAAGGCGAGTCTCACTGATCTCCTTGTCAACCTCCTCCATGAACCTGGGATACGATCAGAGCATGTCATGGCGATAGAGACCAAGGACGCACTCGATGATGAAATCGACAAGCTTGTGCTTAAGCATGGTCTCTGTATGGAAGTTGGTTATGAGGAAGGAGATATCATACCCCTATAGCTGTTGTCAGTTCGTTCGGTTTCGGGTATTTAGGTGGATTCGACGTACAGCGACCGGTTTTCGTCGGAGAATAATAAAGTTTTCGGCTCTCATCATCATGAAGCGCGTAAATTTGTGACATAGTATGCGCTCAATGTCGTCCTGTTGCTTGATCTTGATGCTCATACGAGCCGAGTTCACCGAAGGCTCGATGAGGACCTGCTCCTTCTCATTGCGGGAGATGACAAGTGGATTGAGGAGGACTTCACGAGAGGTACTGAGGGGTGTGGTATTCAATGTTAGGCCGAATTTCTCCGATCGCTGATGCGTGGAGACGTACCCGGCTTCCACTTCTGGCTTGTTGTGCCGTTCTACAACCTATTTCATGTGTGAGATATTGACTTTTCAAATAAACCAGTCAGTGCGTACTTGCGAGGCAAAGTTCTCCAAGGTGAGTGCTGCGGTGAGTGTAGCGCGGACGGCCGCAAGATATGGCCGCAACGAGGAGGACTGAGCGTGAAGACGCGAGCGTCAGATTTTTTGGAGAATCTAAGTCCTTGGTACTTGCCATGACGCAAAGGAAGGAGCGAATGTAGGGTCTCAAAACGCGATTGCTTTGTAGTATCCTTCGAACTCCATCCATGAGCGGCGATCCCACGTCAGAGGTCGAAATATCAAGCGACGATGAGGTTGAGATGATAAAGGACGACGATGACGAGCTCGTCTACGACCCAGACCAAAATCCAAACGAGGTCCGCAAAGTGCGCGCGAATTATCGCGAACTAGCACGAGAACAAGACGGTAGGGAATGAAAACCTTCTACGTAAATTTTGATACGTACAACGCACGTCCCAGAGCTTCGCACCGACCTGCCGAATCTGCGGGTCGAACAACTTGTCGCCCAGCAACAGCGCGCGAACGCTGCCTTTGTGAGAGGTGGTACTTTCTCTTCAAACACAGATACCTTCACTTAGCCCCTTTGCAGTGCGAAATCCACAAGAAGCGGCTCTCGATTCCAAGGTCCTGCTCCAGAACTCCGAGATGGGTGCCGCGATGGCTCGTGCTATGAAGCACGATGCAGGTGCTTTCGACGTAGATGATTATCTGGCAAAATTACTCGTGTTTCTAGGAGGGGCGAATGCAGGTGTAGCAGAAGACAATGAATTCGATGAACGGGAGGAGGATGCAGCACTTAACTGGGGACGGATAGGAGCCAACGTCCTTAAACACAGTCGCAGAGCCGTCTGCATGGACTTTATGTGAGTGCACCTTCGACGTTCTGTCCCTGTAGAACTCTTTGTTGCAGGGTCGGACCGTTTTCACTCCAGGTTAAGCAAAGAAAGCAAGCGGTTAAACGAGCGCGCCTAGAGAAAAACAAGGAAAACGAAACTCGTCCGCAAGAGGTCAGTTCAAAGGCTGCCCCTCCATCGTCCAAGCTCACCCTTTCGTAGCTCGCAGCTGCCGATATACAACGTTCAGAGAACGAAACCAGTAAGATGGTTGCTCAAGTACGACTTATGTGTCTCATGCATACATACGCTCATATTCTCTATAGCTGATCAAGTTGGTCAAGACCCTGAGGAAACCCGAGATCTTGTATCGCTTCGTAATCAACCCGCATAGTTTCGGGCAGTCGATCGAGAATCTCTTTTATCTTTCCTTCCTTGCCAAGGATGGACACTGTGCAGTGGAACCAGACCCCAGACGAGGAGGGGTCCTCACAATATGTCTGTTCAAACGCCTGTCCAATTCAGTTGCCACTGACCATGTATACAGATCCAACTGAGCCCATAGCGGAAGATGAGCGCACGGAGAAGAAAAAGCAACAGGTGTTTGTCCTAACCCCTGAAGTTTGGCGAGTAAGTTGTCGCCTTAATCGCGCGGAACTGTGCTCATCTGTTCTTAGGACGCCATTGAGATATTCAATATAACGCAGCCGATGGTCCCAAATAGGTCTAGACCTCATGATTACGATGAAGAAGTAAAAGACGGTCGCTTCCTCGTATAACTTATGTCGTATGTACTGGACTGTTCTATTATTTGATAGCCTTCAGTGTGTGAGAGGCGTAGAATTGATTGTGATCATTTGTGACCAGGGTACAACTGATATCCATCTTACTGCACCAACATATTTGATGCTGCCGATGAGCTATTTTCTATGGTCCTGACAGCTTCAAGAATCTATATACAGAACTGTTTTGACCCACTACCCAGTTTGCAGTACAGAAGTATTTTCCAGGGCAACCAAATGGTAATTGGAAATCAGCTTTATTGACACCGATGCACCCAATATTCAAGGGATGATCCGACCTCCTTATCAGAGTGGCCACAGAATGAAATCTTGTGTATCTCCAAGCTCAATCCAGGTGCCTCCCAGGTGCAAAATGACTACCAGGAAAAAGAAATAACAAAGCTTTTACCTGTATGATCACTTATACACACCACCTGGATTGTTGTCACTGGCTTCTGTCAAGTGTCAGTTGCAATCTGAAAAAACTATTCTGAATCATCTGTGAAGGACACTGCAGATGTAACAACCCTGATAGTGACAGTAATGGGATCTCCTTCCTTGCCAAAGTGGATCGGTATCATCAAGCTGACCTCACGTTTCAATGGTTCAAATTGCCACATGTAAATGCTGCACACGCCCTTCCAAGCTGAATAGGCAAAGGAGTTAGCCGTTTAACAAAATGAATCAAAGAGGTAGTCAAAACTGTAGAATATATACAGCGCTCTGTTATTTTCCTCGGTCCGTAGTTTGTTTCTCAACCACAATGAGTGAACACGGAGCCAGAGCCCATCAACAGGCGCAAACGCGTGGTATCCCCTTTTTATCTTCATAAGGAAGGGTGAATTCCTGATTATAAGACTCCTTAGGCGAGGTGGTGGATGTGAATGAACTGCGCGCGCAGCGGGTGGCCACGTTGCAGCACGACTTCCCTCTCGGTGATTTGTGGTCCAGACTCGTCTCCAACCGTTTACTGAACGTCTCTGGTCCAGGAACCCGCAATGCTCCTTCAACCGGCATCCGTGTCCCTGATCCCACTCCAGCATCGGAAGAGCAACCTAGACTCAAAGACGGTGGAGACGGATGGTGTACTAAGGACAATGCAGTAAAGACAGACGGCAACTGAGAGGCGGAAGCCCATAGAGGTCGATCAGTAATCAATATTAATTGACGCAGGCAGATGCTCTTTCTTTTATATCCCCCAGACACGAATTGTACCATCTCCACTTGCGGTCAATAGCTCCGAGCCTTCGGGATGGTATGCAGTCCATAAGATTGGCTTCTCGTGCGCTTTTGGTGGGGGCGTAGACCCAATCGTGGTGGCCTGGATACAATTGAGTTTTTTTCCCGATGGGTCATGAACGAAAACCCGAAACACACCTCGACCAAATCCCAACTCCACAGATGACCCTCCTCATCCCCACATAAGACGGTAGCTTCTGCTACGTCAAAGCAGGCCCGGATTCTATACTGAACATTCTTATGACCTTGAAAAGTATTCAAGACCTGACCAGTTTTCCGGTCCAATAATCGAACTTTGGAATCCAAGGTCGTCACCAGTAAGGTTTGACGATCCTTCGTAGGCACAACGGAAGCAACGGGTTCTGAGGGACATCATATATACCGCCCGGGAAATTCAAGAAGCAATACGCACGCCCAAGATAGTCGGAGATCATTCGCCCCTTGCGCAAGTCGTATGTGCGGACGTGACCATCAACAGACCCAACTATTATTTCTGAAGAGCCAACTAGAAGTGCCTGGATAGTATCTTTGGCATCCTCTAATGATTGTATCGGCGTTCGATTTTGAGACCTGCGAAATTGCATTGACATCGAGCGATGCGAGTGAGAAAGGAATGCTACTTGAGGTCCCATATTTTTACATTCGTGTCGAAGGACCCTATATGCGAGACATAAGATGAATAGACGAAGAACTTCAATTTGTCTTCATGCTTACCACTCACAACGACGGATGCGTCTTCGTTAAGGCTCACAGCTGGTATCTTGCCATTATGTGCGGCTATGCGGCGAATTGTCTGCCCCGTCGACACATCCGAGTAGAACAGAGTCTTGTCTCCTCCTGAAGACACGAACTTCGCATTATCTTGAGCGCTAAAATTCTTGAATATTCCCCCTGGTGCTACAGTGAGTGGCAGCGACGTACCATGACAACGACAGGACCTCATAACCGTGCACTTGGTAGCGCTTAATTTCCAGCCCTGTGCTGGGATTCCATAGGCGAACTGTGCGGTCTTGACCTCCGGACAAACAGTATTTAGCTGCTCCCGCCGAATAGATTACTACGTTGACCGGGCCGGTATGGCCAGCAAGTGTATGTTGGAGGGAACGAGGTACGGACATAAAAGGCAAACTGACTTTGGACCTCGAAGCCATGAAATAACTAGCTCAGTACCAACGAGGTCGGGATCAAGCGGAGTAGTTAGACTCATTAAAAAATGCGCAAGGTGGCAGCAGATAGCAAACGTCCATATAGCATACACAAGCGCAGCGCCCCTGCAAAGTCTCTCGATAGAACTAAATAGATCCGTCCGTATGCACTCCATCCAATAATTTACTGTCGCCTTAAATGGCATTTGGTGGCCAACGTTGACCACCGTTGTTTTTGGGGTTAGGGGGTGATAGTGCACCAGGCTGGCTAGAGATGTATTCCATGCGATATGCCCCTTGCATTCCACCGCGATTGTTGAGTGCCTCGACCTCACTTGAATCGTCCTTTGTGGTCTGCATCTCATTAACGCCTTGCCGGTCGTGTTGATATTTTCGCCCTGGACTCACCCATCCGTAAGTACTTTGATTCTTATAGCTCTCGAGCCCGAAGGCATTGCCAAAGTCCGTGCCGCCAGGGTGATCCTTCGAAGACCGTGCGTGCGGCTTGCCACACAGGTAATTGAAGAAAAATCGCCAAGACGTCCAGATCTCGTAGGCGAAATCAGAAAAGTTTATCGAGTCCCAGAGAGGACGCCAAATGGACGTTTTCTCTTGGCCTTTGGGCAGGTACTCTTTGTAGGGATAGGCCCACATCATGAAAAAGGTAAAGAAGACCATCTGAGAAGGTTTCATAAAGGGGAATCTCAGCGCAGGGAGAAGTACCGACGAACCTCGACGCAGGTAGCGAGCGCATTCAGACCGTTGCCAACGTTGGCCGCTGTCCAGAATTCTAATGGAGGTCAGCGGGAGATGTATAAGATACGTACAAATGTCCTTACCCGTCTCACGAATGATTCCTTTGCTTTGTAATACTGAAAAAAGGAAGCCCTGTAGGGAAATTTTAGAAAACGTCAACGCATGGCTTGTGTTGACGTACCTGGTACCAGGTAAACATAACAATGAGCTTAATGCACAGGAACTTAGCTAGTGGTCGGCGACCCCGGAGCTCCACTCGGGTCAGGTCGTAAAAGACGATCAAACCCATGAGGGCGACCGAGATGGAAATAAAGTCGATGGCTTCTATATATACACCTGCGTATTGTGTCGAAAATTTTCCCTCGCAGAGGAGACCGTAGTACTGTGTGATGATGCCGGCAACGGAAGCAGCTGTGGAGCAGGATCAATGATGGAGGGAGGGAACGGAAGGAGGCGTACCTGGTCGCACGATCGTGTACTGCAGGACACTCCACTTGAGAGTGTACATGAAGTACGGTTTGGTTGGACGGAAGCGCCAACAACAGAGCGGAATTGGCAACCGGGTCTTGTCCTTGCGTTCCAACGCGCTCTCTGCAGTTTGTGACGAGGCCGTCGACGCCACAAATTGAACAAGAAGCATGAGAAAGGCGGAAAGAGTGAAGGCTTCGTATATGACTTTGATAAGGGAGTAATAACTGAAGGCAGAATAAATATGGGCAGCATATACAAAAAAAAAGCCTCACGTGTAGTCTCTGAAGAAGCGATAAGAGAGAAAAGCGACGATGGCGAAGACTGGCCAAAGCATAAGCGACTATGCGTGTACTTAGTTTAGGGGGCGGAGCATTGCGAACCAGGTGGCATGTAGAGGATTCGAATACTGGCAAATGGGTGAGCATGACACATGGTATTTGGAGGCAGGTGCATACATTTGGCGTTGTTCAGCGCGCACATAATAATGCCTGGTGGCTGGATGAGGGCTGGATGCAACTGGAAAACCTAAGGACAGACCTCGCATGGCCTATCACACTCGCTGTGGTGATTATTACGGTCTAGGGAGCACCTGAATGAGCGCTAAGACACTTCCGAGGGACCATTGACTAACAATGACGGCACAGGCTCCTGCAATCGCCCAACCGATTCGGTGAGCACCCCAATGTAAACCATTCTAGATGATACACCACATCAGAACATTGAAGGAATGGCTTCGGGTGTTGCAAGAGCGGACCTCGTCCCAAAACGTTGACTGGTCGATTGCCTGTGTGTTGTCTTCTTCGCAACGAGCAACCATTAGAACTATGGGGTTGTGTGCTCCGAAGGTGTGGTCGTCACGAGATTGCTGGCGTCGTTGTCAGCGGCCGCAGGAAGCAGGCTCCGTTTCTCGGCGGGAGGGGGGAACAAAAGGGACTGAATTCACGCTCCACCCACCCGGTCGACTTCCGACCAACATATGGCACTCAACTGGCAGAACGAGAGGGTCACAAAAGGAACGTCATTTATTCTTCGACACACTCTCTCAGTCAGACAATCCCAAAGTCTAGTCGTGACCATGCTCGTCGCCGTGACCGTGACCCTCCCACGGGTGCTTCAAGCCCTATTATGAGGATTACATGATATCAATACGCAGCTAGTGGTGAATATAGGGCCCGAGTTTTTACCAGTAGTTTCGCTCCGTCTTGCCTGCGACGCGGTCAACTATCAGCTTTCGCGAGGGGAGACACTGCGGGATAATATATGTACCTTGCACGATAGAAAATGAAAAACCACATTGTGGCCCCGAGCGCTTTTGACAAGAACCGATGTCGAAACGGTGCGGCGTGTGGATAGAATCCTGCAAAGGGCGAAAACTGTCCTCAGAACCTCCAACTTTATCTCCAACAACGAGTGCTCGTGTTGATACCGGTGTAATTTGCATGTCCTCCAGCCATCTCTACACCACGTCCTCGTGAGGTCAGCTTCAAGTTGATTGCTTTGTCGTAAAGCTGGACCGTCCTCAATCCCAGTCGGGTCAATGGAAGTACCTTCAGAACCGTTGAACAAGAAGAGAAAAAGGGAGCCCTCCGTCGACGCGCGAATCACTTATCACGCTCCGTCGAAAACATTCGAACGCCTCTTCCAGGGTTTTCCACATTTCTTTATCCTGCCTCGAACAGTCCCTAACTAACGTGTTGCTATTTTAGAACATTCCCTCGAAGATATCAAACGTGTCGTTCGCCGCAAACTTGGTCTCGCAGAGGATCTGGATGTCCAGCTCAGCCAAATTCGCGGCGACTCTTCCATCGTCCTTGAAGATGGTAATGATATCCACCATCCGCTGAAATGGCTCTAACAAGGTTACGATAGATGACGACTTTGAGGCATTTCGCGTCGCCATTGAAGCCAACTCTTTGGTCGACATGCGCGTGTCGGTCGTTCCACACGAGAACGTTCCTCAGCCTATTCCTCTTGCCCCTAAGCCCAACATTTCATCCATTCTCCCGGAGCCGCTGCCACCGACAAAAAGGAGCAAGACGAAGACCGATCAGCATCCGAAACCATCGAAGCCCAAACCAAAACCTAAAAAGAAGCTGCATCATATCTTGTGTATGTGAAGGACTTCGCCTTTCATCCTTCGAACTGAAAATCAGTTCTGCCCACAGCACCTTCCCCTGCTGAGCCAATTGACCCTCCATCGAAGGACAGGGTTAGTTTAATATCTTCGCCTCGACCCAAGGCGCTGCAAAAGAAGAAACAGGCCGCTGGAAAGAAAAGGCAGCCCCGACCTGAACCCGAACCACAGAAGGATGATGAGTTAGCAACTTCGCCGCAGGTAAAGCAAATCATCAATTCAGTCCGTACCGCCCGCCGTACTCCCCAAGAAATCCTCGCGGCTTTCGGGAACACGAACACCAACCAAACCACTTATAGGCCTTTGCGGGAACCTCCTCCCCCAGTACCCAAGCCCATTGTGCTGCCGCTGAACGGCTTTGAACTCGCTCAACACGTCCAAGAGGTACGCAACAAAGGGGAGACCGACCTCGTTCGGCTTATCGAGGACCACCAGTCGAACGGATGCAATCCAGAAAAGTTCCCAGCAGAAGCAGAGAAGCATGGCCTCTCTAACCTATCAGTGTCACCCGAGCTACAGTCTAGCGGGCTTCCTTCTCCACCGTCTATCGACGATTTGTACAGGTCGGAAATCACGGTCCAGTCACCGGGGGAAGGAAGTAGCTCACCACCCTCTCCTGCTCATGGACAACCTGGTGACGGCTACGACGAGACGGACCCCGCTGAGCTATTGCTCGAACTATCTGCAAAGAACATAGCCGCGAGCCTGGTCTCACGGTCACCTACACCTGTCCCTGCTCGACCTCCAGCTGAAATAGACGAGATGAGCGACGAAGGTGCGAAGGTTGGGGGCGAGAATTCGGAAAATGACGAAAGGCAAGTAGTACCACAAGTCAGGAGTCGCAGGCGTCGCAAATCGTCGGAGTCCCCCTGCTCTAAATCTTCAAGTGACACGCCTTCCGCCAACGATATGCCTAGTCCTGCTTCCCAAAAAATCACCCTTACAGCACCTCCTGTTGTTCAATCTGCATCCTTAATCCATACACAGTCCAAAATCACTTCGCCACCATTGTCTCCAACCCTCCTGGCCGTCAATCTACCGCCTGGAGTACCCGAATCGCCTGTGATCGAGAAATTCAAGTCGCCGATACCACATGACACGTCTATTGAGCCGGGCAAAGTCAGGCAGCTTTATGATGAGGAGCTGGAGCCGACGCGGATTTTTCACCAGGTATATTGTTTCTAGAATATTGTGAGCCTATAACGCTGACTTTCTGAAGGCGGTAAACACCACTACTCCAAGCTCGCTGCTCCCTCGTCAACGAAGACAGTCACAGTCTCTCCCAAGGCTTTCCATTTTGCCCAGAACAGTGACTCAATTACTGCTTCCTAAATCAACTTCAGGTTCCGTCCCTGCCACCTTGAATCCAGGCCGGGATGAAGAAAAGGATACCACGAGCAGTGATGATGATTCAAGTGATAGTGACAATCAAACTGGTAAGCAGATCCCTGCAAACCAACAAGCAGGGTCACGACCTGGGCCCCACCGGCATCGTAATGTGCTTGCATCCTTTTGACTGCGCCACCAACTGGGGTGTCTGTTCAATGTACGAAAGATTTCTTTACAATTTCCCAGCTAGCAGCTTGTACTGTGCCTACACCCACATGCACACACTACATTGACAATGCAGGCAATGTGTCCCGTCAAATAACTGGTACAGGAACCAGACTGCTCATCAAGTTGCAATTTGCTTCAGGAACTCTGTAACTTATCCATAATGTTCAAACTATACTGGTTCTTGTGTAGATTAGTCATTATATGGGCTACTGGAGACTAAGGAACTGGTGACATCACTGTTCACCAAGTGACCCAGAAAGGGCAACATTGCCTGAGCTGCATGGCTGCCCTCATTGAGTGCAAACTCTAGTGAACCTCCTGGTTGAACTGTACTGTGTCTTGTCACTCCCAGGCTTGGCCCATTCATGACCAATCAAATTTCTTGCATATTTTGGTCAGTAATGCAAATCTTGGTTGACCATATCACTCATCCAAGTGTGAGCACATCATTGGGGTGGCTTCTTTCCATAGTATAAGGACACAAGGAGTTGAGATTGGAGGCAAGTGATCATAACAAAAACTATGCAATTGGCACACCAGGCTTGAGAGTTATTACAATGAATTGAGAGCTGCCACTCAAGGTGTTGCCTGTAATGAAACCAGCCCCACTACTATTTTTCCCCAAAATTTCTGAACATTTTCCATATCATAGGTGAGCAAAAAAACTGATTCACAAAGGTCAAATTTGCTTGTGAGCCAATTTATGGCTCAGGGAACAAAGGTAAACCCATGAAAATTTGTGACAACAAAGGAAGATATCACATCCTTTGTTATGCCAAATAACAAACATTTAGCCCCCTTTGTTGATTTGATATTGACTTTAGTATAGGACCCACTTGATGAATCAGTTTTTTTTTTTTTTTTGGCACCATGACATCACCCCAGCCTACCCGCAGGACGAACCTTTGGGCTGCCCTTGGTCATCAACCCAAGGAAGGTGCCGTGTTCTCTAGAACTCTCACACAGACAACAGGAAGGAAAGATTTTAGATCCACCAGTGGGGAAACACCCTTGCAAGACTCCCCATGTCCCCTGGGGTATGAGCACTGGTAGTGTGAGACTCCTCCACCTACTTATGTTTCAGTGGCCATATTCACTAAAACCTCCTGGGACCTCACTGGTGACATTGCCATCTCATCTGGTTGGCAGCTCCTGTCATCTCCCTCCTGCCACATGTCCAGAGGTCAGGGGCCGTGTCATGTTGGAATGGTGTACCTCTGCGTCCATCAGTGTTTTACCCTTGCCTACTTAGCCGACTGCCCAGTTGGGCAGCTGTAGCAGCACTCTCCTCAAGTCGGGCCATGAGGGCCATCGCTAGCAAGCTGGTCACATGAAGTGTGTCTCAGGTGGGTGGTTTACAGGGGGTGTGGGTGCCTTTACCCAATCCCCAGGGCTTTCTCCAGGGATCCCACCTGTCTCCAGGGGATGAATGTGAACTTGGGGTCTGCCATCTCCCTCATGTGGTTCTTCCATATGAACCATAGGTACGGGCCTATGGCCTGCTCTCTCACATGCTGACTGTCATGCAGGGCGCATGCCTGCTTCCTCGTGAGGGGCAGGCATGCCTCTAGGGCTTTGAGGGATAGTAAAGGGTACCAGAATGGGGAGGGCCATTCGTCGAAGTCCAGGGTCCAGTAGGACCCTGGGCAGAGTGTGGGGAGGAACCCTATCAGGGTTTCCCTCAGGGGGGACAGGATGTACCTGGGGCACCCCACCCAAATGTGGTGCAGGGACATCTTGGCCCCACATCGGCAGGTTCGTCCAAGGTCAGAGGTGCCATACCAGTGGCCCCCAAGGGGTAAGGACCCAGAGGCCAACTTCCAGAGCAGCTCCTTGAGGCTTATGGGCACATCCAGGCACCATAGGGTGGTGAAATGCTTGAGGATGTCCAGTTCAGTGCTGAAGTGCACCAACATCCAGTTGGTCCAGTCTGCACAGAATGTGTCAAACTTCCCTCCACGGAGGGGGCAAGGGATCTCCTCCCAGACCACACAGTATGTGAGGTGCACCAGGGACTGGTGGTTGAGGACCAGCGTGTCGTCCACCCACCCAAGGGGGGTGTGTAGGGATGTGACATCAATCTTGTAGAGGGGGTCCTCCACCCCTTGCTTTGCGAGTTTGTCTGCCTGCTTGTTCTGCTCCACCCCAGAGTGGCCCTTCACCCAGGAGAAGGTGAGGCCAGAGTTGTGCCTCTGAAGGAGGAACAGCAGGTGTTTGTACAGCAGGGCAAGAGATACTGGCACTGCCCAGTTGCTATAGGGCAGGTCTGGCCACCCGTCCTGCTCCATGGCCAGTAGGCCTCCATTCACTAGCTCCAGGATGAACTTGGAGTCAGTGTGTATGTGTAGGTCAGCTGATTGCCAGGCTAGGAGTGCCATGACTACCACTGTCATCTCTGCCACATTGTTGGTCAGGACAACCCCAGTCACTCGTGCGTGTGCCTATGAAAATGGGCACCATTGCCAACTATTCTAATGCGTGAATGTGCCCAAGGGCCCAAACCACAACCCATCATGCACAGGGGTGGCAAGCCCCACTTGAAAGTGCTGCATGATATAACTTAAGCCAGCAGTTCCTCTCAGTAAGGAAGGCCAACTGACAGGCAATAATGTAATACTGTCAAGTCAGTGATGGCAACTCTCCACCACTGCTACAGCCCAGTGGCCCACTACTGGTGCCACTTTCCTGTTGCACTGCACCTGGTTTGCATTGTGCTATGTTTTCACACACAGATTCCCAGGGTAACGGCACTACCTGTCTCACACAAGGTGACCCACACAAGCTCTGCAGAGCTATAATGGGGAGTAAAGCCCTCATACTAATGTCCACACTAGGTGGAGGCAGGTGGCCTGTCCGTCTCATCTGAGCTACTGGTTGGCTTGTTTTTATCCCCATTCCTGCTCTTACCAACACCTTATCCTGCCTCTGCAGGTCCCTGTATGGGCACGTCTACACTCCCCTCAGGCTCAAGGCCTGTACAGCCTGCATGCAGGCTCAACCTGGCAACAGGCACTGCGCAACCGACCCTTTTGGCAGAGCAGTCTCCAACTGTATTAGGCTCACTTTGACCATGCAATGACTTCAGGCCCTCTTCCCCGAAGGGCCTCATTGGTGTGCCGACATGTGTGTGGCGAAAATTGGCAGGTTGCTGAGGGTTGGCAAGGTGCGGTTATGAGTAGTAAAGTCAGAATGGGGATTGCTTGCCATTCTGGTCTCCTATTTATACTATTCCTAGTTGTTTGTAGCTACAAACATGGATCACAAATCATTGT
>Ga0307513_10005329_pt1 | contig 17015 bp, 21 predicted proteins | sample 15_EM_MG_FD_202174 | JGI IMG/M metagenome (GOLD analysis project Ga0307513, IMG submission 202174) | Populus trichocarpa ectomycorrhiza microbial communities from riparian zone in the Pacific Northwest, United States - 15_EM | ecosystem: Host-associated > Plants > Roots > Unclassified | place... | reverse complement strand
GCTTGGCGTCGATCATGCGGGTTCCGATAAGCGCCAGGACCAGCATAGTCCCGAAGAGCACCAGGCTCGCCGGGTCGCCGTTGACCAGCAGGTGGCCGGCGGCCCAGATCGCCACACCCCAGAGGAAGGGGTGGCGGGTGATCCGCAGCATGCCCTTCACCAGGTCGGGCCGGTCGAGGGCGGCTTCCTGTTTCACGCTGGTGGGGTTGGGGGTGGCGAGGCCCGGCACGACCAGCAGCATGGCTGCGAGCATCAGGCCGAGCTGGATCGCCCGGGTGACCGGGGTGATGTCCCAGTAGGCGGGCGCGCCGCGGGCGGCGGCGAAGGCGAAGCCGAACCAGGCGAGGCCGGCGATCGAGGAGAGCGAGAAGAGCCCGAGGTATGGTCCCTGGCCGATCCGGCCGGTGAGCGCGTCGCGCACCCGGGTGCCGGACACCAGCAGGTGGATGGCCAGGAAAAAGGCGGCGGCGGCGAGCAGATTCAGCATCGTCCAACGTCCTCCTGGCGAGAACCTGCCCCTATAAATTTACGACGTCAAGATAAGGCTTCGTCTTCCTCGTCCTCATCCATCGGTTCCCGCACATCGCCCTGCAGCACGAAGGGCAGGGGCGGGGGCGGCGCGACGGCGGGCGGCGCTACGACGGGCCCGCGCGCGCCGCGCATGGTCGGCGGCCGGCGGAAGAGGGCCTCGATGCGGGCGAGCCAGCGGTTGCATTCCTCCAGGGCTTCCTCGGGCTCGAAGCTGTCGCGCCGCCCGCCGTCGATGGGTAGCCAGAGGTCGAGCACGAACTCCGGATGGGTGACGTCGTTGAAGGCCAGCCGCAGCGCCACGCGCTTTTCCGCCCCGCCCAGGCTGTCGAGCGCGCGGCGGGTCTCCCCGCGATGCACGCGGGCGACGATCTGGCCGTCGGCGATTGCCTCGGCGCCGATCAGCTCGTCGAGCTCATAGACCAGGCCCCAGGCGCCCTGGTCCCAGGAGCATGCGACCTGGTTCGAGGTGAAGTTGAAGCCGATGCCGCGGCCCCGGCCGCGGGCGACGAGCAGGCCGTGGGTGTCGCCCTTCAGCATGACCTTCAGGCCGCGCTGGGTGCGCCGGCCCTCGTCGCGGAACCAGAGCGCCAGGGCGCAAACCAGCGTGACCGCCACACCGGCGGCGGCCAGCAGAATCAGGAGCCGAGGAAGGTCAGCCATGCGGGGAATCTACCCGCGTTCGCCGAGTCGCCCCAAGCGCCCGGAAATCAGAGGTCGAGTTCGATGACGAAGGGCACATGGTCGGAGGGCTTCTCCCAACTGCGCACATCGCGATGGATCGAGACGCCGGCCAGGATGTCGGCGGCCTGCGGCGAGAGCAGGGCGTGGTCGATGCGGATGCCGTTGTTCCGCTGCCAGGCGCCGGCCTGATAGTCCCAGAAGGTATAGGCGCCCGGCGACCCGTCGGCCTGCAGGAAGGCGTCGGTGAGGCCGAGGTTCTTCAGCGCGCGCCAAGCCTCGCGGGTGTGCGGCCGGAAGAGCGCGTCGCCCTCCCAGTTCTTGGGGAATTCCGCGTCGCGCGCCTCGGGAATGACGTTGAAGTCGCCGGTCAGCACCAGCGGCTCCTCGAATTTCAGCAGATCCCGGGCGTGGCGGTTGAGGCGTTCGATCCAGGCGAGCTTGTAGGGATATTTCTCGCTGTCGACCGGATTGCCGTTGGGCAGGTAGATCGAGGCCACCCGCACGGGCCTGGGGCCGGAGATCACCGCTTCCAGATAGCGCGACTGCTCTTCCTCGCCGGGATCGGGCAGGCCGCGGCGAACGTCCTCCATCGGGGTCTTCGAGAGGAGCGCCACGCCGTTGTAGGCCTTCTGGCCGTGGACCTCGACATTATAGCCAAGCCGTTCAAAGGCTTCGGTGGGGAATTTCTCGTCGACACACTTGATCTCCTGCAGGCAGGCGACGTCGGGCCTGGCCTCCTCGAACCAGCGCAGCACGGTCTCCAGCCGCGCGTTGACCGAGTTCACGTTCCAGGTGGCGATACGCATTGAGGGCTCCGCAGTCCTTGTCTCTCCCCTTTATGGGGCGCGACAGCGCGGCGCCAGCGCCTCACGGCAGCAGGTTCATCCGGCGCAGCACCCAGACGGCGGCGCCGACCACCAGGATGCAGAGGCCGGTGGCCCAGGCGAAGCCCGTGCCGGAGTGGCCGAACGGCATGCCGCCGAGGTTCATGCCGAAGGCGCCGACGATCAGGGTCGGCGGAATCAGCAGGGTCGACATCACCGTCAGCGCCCGCATGCTGCGGTTGGTGGCGCCGGTTTGCGGGTCAGCGTCAGCGGCAAGCTCGCCCCCGGGGCGCCGGCGGACGCGGCGCTCGCCGGCGCCGCGAAGGCGAGATGACGCACGAGGGCAATGAGCTTCATGGCGAGCCTCGCCGATGACTTTACCTGACGCTACGTCCGCTCAGGCGGCCGGGAAAGGGAAAGCCATCATGGTCTGTCGGCTTCGAATTATATGTGGCAGCATCGCGGCTGCGGGGGAGGACGAATGGACTGGGTGCTGAAGAAGTCGGGCGGGCGGCTGATCGGACAGCCGACGGGTCGCGTCGATGAGACGACCTGGGAGCGATTCTCAGAGTGCTTGATCGCGGCGGTGCGCGAGGCGGCCGCCGCAGGCGTGCCGCTGACGGTCGACCTCACAGGGCTGGACTACATGTCGTCGCGGGGTCTGCGGGCCCTGACCATGGCCAAGCGCGAGGCGGGCGACGAGGTGAAGATATCGCTGGCCGCGCCCAACGACCGGATGCGCGAGATCCTCGCGATCAGCCGCTACGACAAGCTGTTCGAGATCGTCGACGACGTCGGCCCGGACGTCTGAGCGGGGATGTCCATGCTCGTACGCTTTTGGGGCACGCGCGGCTCGCTTCCGGTCGCCCAGCAGGCGGATCAGATTTCCGGCAAGGTCGCCCGCGCGCTGGTGGCCGCGAACGGACGCAAGTTCGCCGACGAGGCCGAGGCCCTGGCGTTCGTGAAGTCGGACCTCGAATTCTCCACCGGGGCGACGTTTGGCGGGGCCACCTCCTGCGTGGAGATCGAGGGTGCGGACGAGGCCTTCGTCGTCTGCGACATGGGCTCGGGCCTGCGCGAATTCGGCCTCAATGCCGCCAGGCGCTGCGCCGAGGGCCACGCCAGGCTCTATCATGTCTTTCTGTCCCACCTGCACTGGGACCACATCATGGGCATGCCGTTCTTCGGCCCGGCCTTCGATCCCGGCGCGACCATCGTCATCCACTCCGGCCACCCGGACGCCGAGGAGGCGCTGCGCCGCCAGCAGGAGGAGATTTCCTTCCCGGTGCCGTTCGACTGGCTAAGGGCGAAGTTCGAGTTCATCACCCACGAGCTCGGCAAGCCCTTCCCGGTGGACGGCCTGACCGTGACGCTGATCCGCCAGCATCACAGCCATGACAGCTACGGGTACCGCTTCGAACGCGACGGCCGCTCGGTGATCTATTCCACCGACAGCGAGCACAAGCTGGACGATATGGAATCGGAAGGAGCCTTCGAGGCCTTCTTCGAGGGCGCCGACCTGGTGATTTGCGACACCATGTATTCGCTGGGCGACAGCGTCAGCCTGAAGCAGGACTGGGGCCATTCCTCGAACATCGTGGCGGTGGACCTCTGCCGGGCCGGCGGCGCCAAGCGGCTGGCGCTCTTCCACCACGAGCCGACCTATTCGGACCGCGATATCGCGCGCATGCACGCCGAGACCGTGCGCTACGAGGAGCTGGTGCGCGACGACCGCCCGCCGCTCGAGGTGATCTGCGCCTATGACGGACTCGAAGTCGCGATCTAACGTCCTGATGGAGCTGGACCGCGGGGCCCAGCTGCGCGTGCGCGTCGGCGGGCTCGCCGCCGCGCTGATCGCCGCGATCCTGGTGTTCCTGGCGGGCGGCTCGATCCGCCAGCCGCTGTTCGACCTCTTCCAGAACATCACCCCAACGGCCGTGACGTCGCCCAAGGTGCAGGTGGTGCTGATCGACGCGCCCAGCCTGGCGGCGGTCGGCGGCTGGCCGTGGTCGCGCTATACGCTCGCCCGCCTGACCGAGGCGATCGCCGGGCGGGGCGCGGTGGCGATCGGCTTCGACTTCCTGTTCCCGGAGGAAGACCGGCTGACGCCGACGCTGTTCGCCGACCTCTATCCGGAACTGCCGCCGGCGACCTCCGCGGAGATTCGCGCGCTCCCCTCCATGGACGCGGTGTTCGCCCGCGTGATCGGCCGCAGCCCCGTGGTGCTGGCGCGCGCGGGCGTCGCGGGCGGCACCTTCGACTCGGTGGACGAGGCGGCGCCCTTGCCTCCTGAGGCGCAGTTCTTCGGGCCGGTCCCGCCGCAGATCCCGACCTTCCCGGAGGTGGTGGCCAATATCCCGCTGCTGGACGGCGCGGCCCTGGGCCATGGCCTGGTCAACGGCCCGCCGGACGCCGACGGCGTCATGCGCCGCGCGCCGCTGCTGGCGCGGGCCGACAAGCTGCTGACCCCCGGGTTCGCCCTTGAGCTGGTGCGGGTGGCGGAGGGGGCCGAGCGGATCGACCTGGAGGGCGGCGGCGGGCGCCAGCGGATGGTGCGGCTGGGCCAGCACCGCCTGCCGGTCGACGCCCAGGGGCGCATGGAGCTGCGCTTCGCCGACATGCCGGGGACCGCCATGACCTCGGCGGCGGACCTGCTGCGCAGCGGCGTGCCGGCCCATGCCTTCGACGGCAAGATCGTGCTGATTGGCCTGACCGCCGCGGGCACGTCGGACGTTGTGACAACGCCGCTGCAGACCGAAACCTATGGCGTGCTGGTGCAGGCCCAGGCCGTGGACGCGATCCTGCGTGGCGCGGCGCTGCGCCGGCCGGACTGGGCGCCGGCGGTGGAGGCGGGACTGGGCCTCTTCATGGTCATCGCCGCCTGGCTGCTGGCGCCGGGCCTGCGCCTGCGGGCGATCACCAGCCTGGGTGTGGGAACCGCGGTGGTGGTGCTGGCCGCGAGCTGGATCGCCTTCAGCCGGGGCCTGCTGCTCGACCCGGCGCCGGTGCTGCTCCCAGGCACCGTGGCGACCGCGATGATGATCGCGCTGATGTTCGTGGAGGGCGGGCAGGTGCAGGCCCGCCTGCGCGCCGCCATCGAGACCCAGCGCCTGGACGCCGCCAAGATCGCCGGCGAGCTCTCCGCGGCGAGCGAGATCCAGTCCGGGATGCTGCTGCCCCGCGCCAGCCTGCAGAAGGTCTCACCCGGCGTGGAGATCGACGCGATGCTGCAACCGGCCCGCAGCGTCGGGGGCGACCTCTACGACGCCTTCATGATCGACAGGATCCGCCTGTGCTTCCTGGTGGGCGACGTCACCGGCAAGGGCGTGCCGGCCTCGCTGTTCATGGCGCTTTCCAAGGCGCTGTCGCGCTCGATCCTGGTCCGGCCGGGGATCGCGCTCGCCGAAGCCATCGACGGCATCAACAGCGAACTCAGCCGCGACAACGGGCAGATGATGGCGGTCTCGCTGCTGGTCGGCGTGCTGGACCTGAGCGACGGCCGGCTCGACCTCTGCTGCGCCGGTCATGAGAACCCGCTGATCGTCGCGGCCGACGGGACGGTGCGGGAGCTGCGCCTCGATGGCGGTCCGGCGCTCTGCGCCGCGGAGGGCTTCCCCTATCCCGTCGAGACCCATCATCTTGGCCCCGGCGAGACCCTGATCGCTTACACCGACGGGGTGACCGAGGCGCAGGACCTGGCGGGCGAGCTCTTCGAGCGCCATGGCGCCATGGCGGAGCTCGCCCGCTCGACCGGCCGGCCGCTGCCCGAGGTGGTCGACGGCTTGGTCGCGGCCGTCCGCGCCTTCGAGGCCGGCGGCGAGCCCAGCGACGACCTGACCGTGCTGGCGGTCAGGCTCAGGGTCTAGCGGACGACGATCTCGACGCGGCGGTTGCGCGGCTCGTCGGTGTTGTCGGGCGTGGCCACTAGCGGTTCGCGTTCGCCGCGGCCGGAGAAGCTGGTGATCGCCAGATCCAGGCGGCCCAGCGTCACCAGGGCGTCGCTGATCTCCTTGGCCCGATTCAGCGACAGCGCGTCGTTGTCGGCGTCGGAGCCGACGGTGTCGGTGTGGCCGATGATCTCCACCTCGGCGCCCGAGCGCAGGGTCAGCTCCTGGAACATCTGGTTCAGCACGGGCTCGGAGCCCGGCGCCAGCGTCGTGGAGCCTTCCAGGAAGTAGACCGTGAAATGGTGGGCGGGCGGCGGCATGACCGAGGCCAGCAGGCCGTAGAGGTCGCCTTTGACGGGCTTCGCCTTCACCTTGGAGGCGCCGAGCGCGGCCCGGGTGTTCTCTTGGTCGAGCACGCCCTTCTCGGCCTCTGTCTTGGCGTCGAACACCGCCACGGCCCCGACCGGCGCGCCGGCTTCACCCGGCAGCAGTGTGACTGTACCCCGGCTGGCGCAACCGCTCAGCAGGACCGCGAGGCCGACGGGAAGCAGAAGCGCCCTCACGGCACGTCGACCACGAAGTGGGTGCCGCGCGCGGCCAGCAGCGAGGTGGGCGTGCGCACCTTCATCGCGTCCTTGTTCTCCTTGGCGATCTGGCCGGAGACGATGGCCAGCGAGCCGCGGTCCACCTGGGTCAGGGAGCTGCCCTTGTGGGTGGTGTCGTCGAACTCGAACGACGCCAGCGAGACCTTGGCGTTCGGCCCGACGGCGAAGCGGCTGTTGTCGACGAAGGTGATCCCGATCCGGCCGTCCTTGCCGGTGGTCAGCACGTCCTTGACGCTCAGCACCAGCCCGGGCTTGGCCGGCAGGCTGGTCGTTCCGCGCACCACGGCGGCCGTTCCGGCCACGGTCTTGATGCGCCCTATGTCGGCTGCCCAACCCGGCGTCGACACAGCCGCGGCGATCAGCAATCCTGCAATCAGCGATGTACGCATCTGATCTATCCCCAAAGCTAAGGTCGAAGTCATAGCCGACAGCCGCGCCAATGCCGAATCCGATGCGCCGGCGCGCGCGCGTTTCCCGGCCGTCCAGGGGTCGGTGGGGCGCGCCATCGCCGTGGCCTGGCTGTTCTCGGAACGCATGCGCCTGGCGCCGGAGACCGCCGAGCCGCTGGCGATTCTGGTCGAGGAGTGGGTGCTCAACCTCGTCGAGCACGGCGGCGCGGCAGCCGACAGCCAGATCGTGCTGCGCATCGAACGGCGCGGCGACGGCGTGCGCGTGACCATCAGCGACGGGGGCGCCTTCTTCGATCCGCGGGTCGCGGAGATGAAAGGGCCGAACCAGGAGCGGGGCGGTGGGGCCGGGATCGCCCTGATGCAGGCCTGGAGCCGGATCGTCGACTATCGCCGCCGCGGCGGGCGCAACCGCCTGGTCCTGGAGATCGGCTAGATCGAGAAGGAGACGCCGCAGCCGCAGCTGGACTTGGCGTTGGGGTTGCGGATCTTGAACTCGGCGCTGGCCAGTTCGTCCACGAAATCGATCACCGAGCCCTTGAGCATGACCATCGACATCTCGTCGACCACCGCGGCTGCGCCATCGCGCTCGACCCTGAAGTCGTCGGTCTCGGCCTGGTCCACCAGGTCGAACTGGTACTGGAAGCCCGAACAGCCGCCGCCTTCCACCGCCACGCGCAGCATCACGTCACGGCCCTCGGCCTGGCCGATGGCCAGGATCCGCTGGGCGGCGGCGGGCGACAGTGAGATTTCGGTTGTGGTCATGGCTGTTAAACGATTGTCCTGCTTAGCCTATATGAGGTCCACCGCGGCTTCGACCAAGAGGCCTTCGACAGAATGGTTAGATGGCCGCAACGATCCCGCCACGCGCTCCCTACGCTGAAGACCCCTCGAAATCCCGCGGCCGCAAGGTCGCGGAGGCCGAGAGTGCGACGCGCACGCCGTTCGCCCGCGACCGCGACCGGATCATCCACTGCACCGCTTTCCGAAGGCTGAAGGAGAAGACCCAGGTCTTCGTGGCCCATGAGGGCGACCATTTCCGCACCCGCCTGACCCACAGCCTCGAGGTGGCTCAGATCGCCCGCTCGCTGGCGACGGCGCTGGGCCTCGACGCCGACCTCGCCGAGACCATCGCCCTCGGCCACGACCTCGGCCACCCGCCGTTCGGCCACGCCGGCGAGGACGAGCTGCAGGTGCAGATGCAGGCCTTCGGCGGGTTCGACCACAACGTCCAGACCTTCCGGGTGGTCACCAAGCTGGAGCGGCGTTACCCGCGCTTCGAGGGCCTGAACCTCACCTGGGAGACCCTGGAGGGGGTGATCAAGCACAACGGCCCGGTGGTCGATAAGCTCGAGAAGCCGTCCTGGAGCGCCATCGCCGAGTTCGACGCGGCCTACGGTCTGCGCCTCGACACCTGGGCCTCGGCGGAGGCGCAGGTCGCCGCGTTGGCCGACGACATCGCCTACAACAACCACGACGTGGACGACGGCGTGCAGGCGGGCCTCTTCGGTCTCGACGAATTGGTGGCGGTGCCGTTGATCGGTCCGCATGTTGCCGCCGCGCGGGCCGCCTATCCGGACTGTGACCCGGGCATCCTGCGGCTGGAGGCCGTGCGGCGGATGATCGGGGCCATGGTCGACGACGTCCTGGTCGAGACCCGCCGGCGCGCGGCGGCCGGCAAGGTGGGCTCGCCGGAGGACGTGCGCATGCTGGGCCACGCGCTGGTGGCCTTCTCCCGCGACATGGCCGAGGATCTTTCGGCGCTGCGGCTCTTCCTGATGGAGCGGATGTACCGCCACTGGCGGGTCAACCGCACCCGCAGTCAGGCCCGCCGCATCCTGGCGGAGATGTTCCAGCTGTTCCTCGCCGAGCCCGATGTCCTGCCCTCCGAGTGGTACGCCCGGGTCGAGGGCCGCGACGAGGCGGGTCGGGCCAGGGTGGTCTGCGACTATATCGCCGGCATGACGGACCGCTTCGCTATCGAAGAGCACCGCAAGCTCTTCCATCTCGATGTGCTGAATTAGCCGCAGCCCTGGCTTTGAGACACCGTGCGATGCGAGCCTCGCCGGACGGCTTGGGCGAGCGGCCCTATTTCCGGCGCGGTCTGCCCACAGAAATCGCTGCGCAAGGGCGGTTCGGGGCGCGTTCGCTTCGCTAGACTGCCGCCTCAAGCGCGCGATTCGCAGCCTGCGGCCGCAGCCAGCTTTCGGGAGCCTTCGATGTCCGATCATGAGCGCGGCGCCTACACCCCGCCTACCGCCGACTCGCCGCTCAGCTTCGACGCCCGCCAGCCGGTGCGCGGTGCGCGGCCGATCCCCTTCACCCTGATCATCGCGATCCTGGTGCTGGCGGGCCTGGCCGCGGCGATCTTCATCTTCTACCGCTCGGGGGTGCGCCAGGCGGGCGAGCCGCCGCAGACGGTGGGGACGCCGGTCGGCGAGATGAAGGCCCCGCCGCCCGCCGAGTCCCAGCCGCAGGACCCCGCCGCGGGCCTGCAGATCTACAAGGAAGACAAGGCCGGCCCTGCCCAGCCGCAATTCACGGCCCCGCCGGAACAGCCGCAGCCCCGCGCCGCCCCGCCCGCGGTGGTGATCGCCCCGCCGGCGGCCGCGCCGACCACGCCGGTTATCGCCGGCCCGGCGCTGCGCCCCGCCATCGCCGCTGCGCCTGCCCCCAAGGCCATCGCCGCCCCGCCGGCGCCCGTCGCGAAGGCGCCGCCCGCGCCTGTGGCCAAGGCCCCGCCTGCGCCCGCGCCGAAACTTGCGGTCCCACCCGCGGCCAAGCCCGCCGCCGGCGGCGCGGTCGTCCAGATCGGCGCGGTGTCCTCCACGGGGCTGGCCGACAAGGCCTGGTCGGACGCGGTGGCCGTCGCCCCCGGCCTCGCCGCCGGCAAGGGCAAGAGCGTCGAGAAGATCGATAAGAACGGCGGCACGCTCTACCGCACCGCCGTCACCGGCTTCGCCAGCCGCGACGCTGCGACGGCCTTCTGCGACAAGCTCAAGGCGGCGGGAAAGAGCTGCTTCGTCCGGTGAGCATCGCCGCCGCCATCCTGGGCTGCGCAGGCCCGACGCTGACAGGGGCGGAGAGTGCGTTCTTCCGGGCCGTGAAGCCCTGGGGCTTCATCCTCTTCGCGCGCAACGTCGAGAAGCCGGACCAGGTGCGGCGGCTGGTGGAGGCGCTGCGCGAGACCGTCGGCCGCGCCGATGCGCCCGTGCTGATCGACCAGGAGGGCGGGCGCGTACAGCGTCTGGGCCCGCCCCACTGGGGCAGGTATCCGCCCGGCCGGGCCTACGGCGATCTCGCCGGCAACGACCCGCTGCTCCGACGCGAGATCACCCGGCTGGGCGCGCGGCTGCTGGCGCACGACCTGGCGGCGCTGGGGATCAACGTCGACTGCGTGCCGGTGCTGGATGTGCCCGACCCCTCCGGCCACGAGATCATCGGCGACCGCGCCTATGGCCGGACGGCCGACGAGGTGGCTCTGCTGGGCCGCGCGGCGGCCGAGGGCCTGATCGCCGGCGGGGTGCTGCCGATCATCAAGCACATCCCCGGCCACGGCCGCGCCCTGGCCGACAGCCACCTGGAGCTGCCGGTGGTGGATGCGCCCTGGGAGGAGCTTGACGCCCGCGACTTCGCGCCCTTCCGGATCTGCTCGGACATGCCGATGGCGATGACCGCCCACGTGATCTATTCGGCGGTGGACAAAAAGCGGCCCGCCACCACCTCGAAGAAGGTGATGCAGAAGGTGATCCGCGGGGCGATCGGGTTCGACGGCCTGGTGATGAGCGACGACCTCTCGATGAAGGCGCTGGCGGGCTCGTTCACCGATCGCGCCATGGCCTCGCTCGCCGCCGGCTGCGACGTGGTCCTGCACTGCAACGGCGACATGGCCGAGATGAAGGCGGTGCTGGCCGGGACCGGCGCTCTGAAGGGCAGGGCGGCTCGCCGGGCGGATGCTGCGCTGGCCCGCATCGCCAAGGCGCCGGAGCCCTTCGACGCCGCCGAAGGCCGCGCACGCTTCGACGCGGCCTTCGAGGGCAGGTTCGCGGCATGAGCGGGACTGAACAGATGCTCCCCTTAGGGGGAGCTCCCGCGAAGCGGGTGAGGGGGTTGCAGCCCCCTGTGGCCGGTGTCGTGGGCTGCAACCCCCTCCGGCGCTTCGCGCCACCTCCCCCTGAGGGGAGGATCTGATGAGCGGGACCTTCCAGCCCAACCTCGACTTTGCCGCGGCCAATACGGCGGCCGAGGACGGCGAGGCGCTGATCGTCGACATCGACGGTTACGAGGGCCCGCTGCATGTGCTGTTGGCGCTGGCCCGCAGCCAGAAGGTCGACCTCCTCAAGCTGTCGGTCCTGAAGCTCGCCGAGCAGTATCTGGTGTTCGTGCAGGAGGCGCGCCGGAAACGCTTCTCGCTGGCCGCGGACTACCTCGTCATGGCCGCCTGGCTGGCCTATCTGAAGTCCCGCCTGCTGCTGCCCAAGCCCGAGCAGCCGAAGGGCGAGGAAGCGCCGGCCGAGGAGATCGCCGCGCGGCTGGCTTTCCGGCTGGCCAAGCTCGACGCCATGCGCAACGCCGCCGAGGCGCTCAGGACCCGCGCCCAACTCGGCCGCGAAGTGTTCGTGCGCGGCGATCCCGAGGCGATCAAGGTGATCCCGTCCGGCCGCATCGAGGGTGACCTCTACACCCTGATGAGCGCCTATATCGCCCAGCGGACCAAGGAAGCCAGCCGCACCTACACCCCGCGGGCGCCGACCGCCTATCCGCTGGAGGACGCCCGCGAGCGCCTGCGCCGCCTGCTGCCGGAGATGGACCGCTGGACGCCGCTGACCGGCGTTGCGCCCTTCGGGCCGGAGGGCATTGGGCCCAGCCGCGCCAGCTACGTCGCCTCGACGCTCTCGGCCAGCCTGGAACTGGTCAAGGAAGGCGCGCTGGAGGCCCGCCAGCTGGAAGCCTTCGCCGACATCTACCTGCGCACCCGCCAGAGCAAGCAGGCATGAGCGACCTGGCGGACACCGAGCGCGAGATCGAGGCGTTGCTGTTCGCCGCCGCGGGGCCGCTAAGCCACGACGACCTCGCCAAGCGGCTGCCGGAAGGCGCCGACATCGCCGCGGCCATCACCCACCTGCAGGCGCGCTATGCTGGCCGTGGCGTCGAACTCGCCTGTGTCGCCGAGCGCTGGCGGTTCCAGACCGCCCAGGACCTCGCCTGGCTGATGACCGACGAGCGCGAGGAGCCGCGCCGGCTCTCCAAGGCCGCCCAGGAGACGCTGGCGATCATCGCCTATCACCAGCCGGTGACCCGCGCCGAGATTGAGGCGGTGCGCGGGGTGCAGGCGAGCCGCGGCACGCTCGACGTCCTGCTGGAGCTCGGCCTGGTGCGCATGCGCGGCCGCAGGCGAACGCCCGGCCGTCCGGTCACCTACGGCACCACCGACGCCTTCCTGGAGCACTATGGCCTGGCCACCCTCGGCGACCTGCCGGGCGCGTCGGAGATGAAAGCCGCCGGCCTGCTCAGCCTGGACCTCCCCACCGACTTCGCCATGCCCGATCCCAATGCGCTCTCGCCGGACGAGGATCCGCTGGAAGACGGCGACGCCCCGGAGTTCCACACCGACTTCCTGGGGGAGGAAGATCGCTAGGCGGTTCCATGGGGCCGGATTGTCGCGTGGCGCTACGCGCTTGAACGGACTATATCTGTCTGCATTCAAGCTCGTCCGCGTCTCTGGGCGGGCGAAGGACTAAGGGAATTTCTTTATGGGCGCCTTCACACCCCTCCACTGGTTGCTTGTCGCGGTGGTGGTCCTCCTGCTCTTCGGCGGCCGTGGAAAGCTGTCGGGCCTGATGGGCGACGCGGCCAAGGGCGTGCGCGCGTTCCGCGAAGGTCTGAAGGGCGAAGAGGCCGAAGCCGAGGTCGAGGAAGCCAAGCCGCTGCCCAAGACGCGCGCCAAGACCAAGGCCTAGCGACCCTGCGCACCGCAATTCGTCGGGCGCCGGCTTGTCGGCGCCCGTCCGCTCGTTTAGGCCCCGCCCATGCTTCCCGACATCGGCGCCTCTGAGCTCCTGGTCATCGCGGTCGTGGCCCTGATCGTGGTGGGGCCCAAGGACCTCCCCATGCTGCTGCGCAAGCTCGGCCAGTTCATGGCCAAGCTGCGCGGCATGGCGTCGGAGTTCCGGGCCAGCTTCGACGAGATGGCCCGCCAGTCCGAGCTCGACGAGCTGCGCAAGGAAGTCGAGGCCATGCGCTCGGGCCAGTTCGCCGACATCGCCAGCCACGCCTCCGGCGCGGAGATGACCCAGACCTTCGACGAGATCAGCCAGGGTCTCACCGACGTGGGCGTCCAGCTGCATCCGCCGATGAGCTACCAGTATGAGGCCGCCGCGCTCGCCGAGGAGATGCAGCCGGTCGCCAAGTCGGCCCGCAAGCCGCGGGCGAAAACCAGTGGCGCGAAGACGCCTGCCAAGCCGGCGGCCGCCAAGGCGCCTGCGAAAGCCAAGGCCACTCCGCGCAAGGCTCCGGCCACTCCGCGCAAGCCCACCGTGGAGCGCGCCAAGTGAGCGACGCGCACGACGAAGAGATCGAGGCCAGCCGTGCGCCGTTGCTCGATCACCTGATCGAGCTTCGCAAGCGGCTGATCGTCTGCGTGGCGGTCGTCGCCCTGGGTTTCGCGGTCTGCTTCTATTTCTCGACGCAGCTCTACATCTTCCTCACGCACCCGTTCGACGTGGCCTCGCAGCTGGTGGCCTTCCGCCAGTTGGCGGCCCATGCGCACCCGTCGTCCCCCGGCATGCTCGGCGCGGCGCTCGATGCGCTGACCGGCGCGCGCGATCTCTTCCTCACGCTGCTGGGCCTGCGCGAAGCGCCGGTCGTTGCGGGCGTGGCGCACGTCTCCCTGATCTCCACGGCGCCCCTGGAGTTCTTCTTCACGAAGCTGAAGCTCGCGGGCTTCGGGGCGGTGGTGCTGACCTTCCCGGTCCTGGCCTGGCAGGTCTACGCCTTCGTGGCGCCGGGGCTCTACAAGAAGGAGCGCCGCGCCTTCCTGCCGTTCCTGCTGGCGGCGCCGATCCTGTTCCTGATGGGCGCGGCGCTCGTCTACTACATGATCCTGCCGTTCGTGATGTGGTTCTCGCTCAGTCAGCAGATCCTGGGCGGGCCCGTTTCCGTGCAGCTGCTGCCCAAGGTCTCCGACTACCTCAGCCTGGTCACGACCCTGCTCATGGCGTTCGGCCTCTGCTTCCAGCTGCCGGTGGTGCTGACGCTCCTGGGGATGGCGGGCATCCTGAACTCGGGCCAGCTTCGTGCCGGCCGCCGCTACGCCATCGTCGGCGTCTTCGTCGTCGCCGCCGTGGTGACCCCGCCCGACCCGATCAGCCAGACCCTCCTGGCCCTGCCGATCATCCTGCTCTACGAAATCTCGATCTGGTGCGTCTGGCTGATCGAACGGCGCCGCAAGCGCGAGGACGAGGCCCGGGACATCGTGGCCGTCTGATCGGGGTAGGGGTTGGCCCCTTTGCCAACGCGCTCTAGAGAGGGCCGCTTCCCTCCCACCTTGCGGCCCCCATGCACGACATCCGAGCCATTCGCGAAACCCCGGAGCTGTACGAAAAGGCCTGGGCTGCGAAGGGCTCGTCGGGTCGCGTGGCGGAGATCCTGGCGCTGGACGAAGCGGTGCGTGCGGCACAGACCGTGCAGCAGGAAGCGCAGGCCCAGCGTAACGCCCTTTCCAAGCAAGTGGGTCAGGCCAAGGCCCGCAAGGACGAGATGGAGTCCCAGCGGCTGCTCGCCTTGATCGAGGAGCTGAAGGACGTCCTGGAGGCCGATTGGGCGGGACGCAAGGCCGCGGCCGCCCTTCACGACTTGCTCGCCAGTCTCCCGAACCTGCCGGCGTCTGATGTCCCGCCGGGCAAGGACGAACACGACAATCTCGAAGTGCGCCGTTGGGGAGAGCCCAACGCCATCGCCAATCCCAAGGACCACGCGACGCTCGGCGAGGCGCTCGGCCTGATGGACTTCGAGGCCGCCGCCCGGATGAGTGGCGCGCGCTTCGTGGTGCTGAAGGGCCAGCTCGCCAGGCTGGAACGCGCGCTTGGCCAGTTCATGCTCGACATCCAGACGGGCGAGCACGGCTACACTGAGGTTTCTCCGCCGCTGATGGTGCGAACGGAGGCCATGTTCGGCACGGGCCAGTTACCGAAATTTTCCGACGATCAGTTCGTGGCGATTCCCGGCCTGGAGAATACGCGGGCCCTCGCGGACGTTGACCTGGATGAGGCCCCGGAGATTCGCTGGCTGATACCGACGGCGGAGGTGTCGCTCACCAACCTAGTGCGCGAGCAGATAACGGCGGAAGAGGAACTGCCCCTCCGCCTTACGGCCCTGACCCCGAGCTTCCGCGCCGAGGCCGGCGCCTCGGGCCGCGACACGCGCGGGATGATCCGCCAGCACCAGTTCTACAAGGTCGAGCTGGTCTCGATCACGACGCCCGAGCAGTCCGAAGCCGAGCACGAGCGTATGGTGGGTTGCGCCGAGGCCGTGCTGAAGCGGCTGGAGCTGCCGTTCCGCACCATGCTGCTCTGCACCGGCGATATGGGCTTCTCCGCGCGCAAGACCTACGACCTGGAGGTCTGGCTGCCCTCGGAGGGCCGCTACCGGGAGATCAGCTCCTGCTCCAACTGCGGGGACTTCCAGGCCCGGCGCATGGACGCCCGGACCAAGGCGGCGGGCGAGAAGGGCACGCGCTTCGTCCACACGCTCAACGGCTCGGGCCTGGCGGTCGGGCGCACGCTGGTGGCGCTGATGGAGAACTACCAGAACGAGGACGGCTCGATCTCCGTGCCCCAGGTGCTGCAGCCCTATCTGCCCGGCCTCACGCGGATCGAGCGGCCCAGTTGAGGATCCTGCTCACCAACGATGACGGCATCCATGCCGATGGCCTGACGGCGCTGGAGCGGATCGCCGCCCAGCTTTCCGACGACGTCTGGGTCTGCGCGCCGGAATATGAGCAGTCGGGCGCCAGCCGGGCGCTGACCCTGGCCGAGCCGATCCGGGTGCGGCGGCTGGACGAGCGGCGCTTCGCCACCACCGGCACGCCCACCGACTGCGTGCTGATGGGGCTGAACACCCTGGTCGAGGGCAAGCGGCCGGACCTGGTGCTCTCCGGCGTCAACCGCGGGGCGAACCTGGCCGAGGACGTGACCATGTCGGGCACGGTGGCCGGCGCCATCGAGGCCATGGCGCTGGGCGTGCCGGGCATCGCGCTCTCGCAGATGGGCTTCCACGATCCGGGGCGCGCCAGCTACGCGCCGGCCGAGGCCTTCGCGCCGGGGATCATCAAGAAGCTGGTGGAGACCGGCTGGCCGAGCGACGTGGTGATGAACCTCAATTTCCCGAACGGCGAGGTCTCGGCGATCACGCAGGTCGAGGTCACCCGACAGGGCTTTCGCGACTTCCACATCCGCCATGCGGAAAAGCGCACGGACCTGCGCGGACGTGAGTACTATTGGATGGGATTCCGTCAGGAGCGCTCGAAGCCGGCCGAAGGCACGGACCTGCGCGCGCTCTATGAGGGCCGGATTTCGGTGACCCCGCTGCACATCGACCTGACGCACATGCCGAGCGTGCATGAGCTGAAGAAGGTGCTCGGCGGCGCGCCGCCCAAGGTTTGAGGATGTCGAAGCAGAACGACGACGACACGCCTGAGACGCGGCTGGCCCGCCTGATCCTCGCCCTGCGCTCGCAGGGCGTGAGCGAACCCGCCGTGCTCAACGCCATCGAGACGACGCCCAGGCCGTTGTTCACCCAGGACCTGTTCAAGGAGCGGGCCTTCGAGGATTCGGCCCTGCCGATCGCCTGCGGCCAGACCATCAGCCAGCCGTTCATCGTCGGCCTGATGACCCAGGCCCTGAAGGTCGACAAGCGCGACCGGGTGCTGGAGATCGGCACCGGCAGCGGATACCAGACCACCATCCTCTCCAAGCTCTCGCGGCTGGTCTACACCGTGGAGCGCTACCGGACGCTGATGCGGGAGGCGGAAAGCCGCTTCAAGCAGCTCGGTCTCACCAATGTGATCACGCGGTTCGGCGA
>Ga0307513_10005328_pt1 | contig 17015 bp, 18 predicted proteins | sample 15_EM_MG_FD_202174 | JGI IMG/M metagenome (GOLD analysis project Ga0307513, IMG submission 202174) | Populus trichocarpa ectomycorrhiza microbial communities from riparian zone in the Pacific Northwest, United States - 15_EM | ecosystem: Host-associated > Plants > Roots > Unclassified | place... | reverse complement strand
ATGGAACCTCCCCAAAAATCCTAATTGAGGGTAATTTGGTAAGACGGGTAATTTGTAGTAATCAGAAGTAAGTGTCGCTAATAAACTGCTTTTACCTGATATTCCCACTTTCCGTTTTCCCTGATGTCTCGGGAACACGTCTGTGAGATGTGTATTTGCGAGAGCTGAAGTCCTTGACTTGTTTCTCAGCATTTCGGGCATCCAAACCAGACGAACTTCAAGCTGCCATCCAACGTACCATCCGGTGCTCCCACAGCCTGACGGTTGTTCACTCCACCAGGCTAACTGCACACCTCGTCATCTGATATCTCGGCACCATCACCGAAGCTGTCGACTGCGATGACTGTGGGATTGAGAAGCGCTTGATTACAGCCGTGATTTGATCTGCCCGAACGGACCCGCGTGGCAGCGCCCAGGTGTTTTCTTCTGATTTTGGAACCACGAGACATGGCGAGGTGGGGCCAAACTATTTCTTGGAGCGTAATTTGGGGTAATAGATGATGAAAATTATCTGAAAACGCGGCTCTACGATGGGCTAGGGTTAGGATCTACTTTCGAAAAATTTCGCCGCCCAGTTGGCCACTGCACAGCCACTGTCCCAAACTAGCGGTTTAGGCGACCGGCACCATAAGTGACTGTGTGCGATCACTATGTGTCATGATGGAAGGCTGCTTTCAGAAATGACTAATGATGGTTTCACTTCCAGCCTAGCGAATTATGGAACAGCCGCGGGTGTAGACGCCCGTAAACCACCAAGTGGAGCAACGCGATGGACAGCTGTGTTATTATTCTTCCTGCTGGCAGGCGTTAAATCGTCCCATCTTGGTCTGATTTAGTCTAGTGCACAGATTAGATAACCTTCGGCCGTAGGACTTACCCCTCACGGCAAGGGAATGTCAGCATTGGTTTTGGTCAAAAGGGCGCCCTTCCCGAGGTGTGCTAATATGTTAATTGTGGACCGGAGGGACGGAAGATAGATACGTATTAAACGGCTCCTCCACGCTTAAAATCCAATCGCCACTCCCATTCATCACCAGTCTATGAGTGCTCTTCCACAATGTCGCCCAGACACATATCCAACACTCTCGCTCCGGGGAATCCGTCAGAATCTGGGAAGCAAGATATTCCTGGTGGGCTTTGTTCCTGGGCATCTAAGACGGTGCTCATATGCTCTATCAGTTCCGGATGAGGGAGATGCAACCTCGTACCTACTGAGCCCTAGCATCCACGGTACCCTCGGTCGGCTTTTTTTGCCTCGATGTTCAACGCAATACTCAAATTTTACTAATCAGCTCCGCACACAGGAGCAGGGGCTCCGAAATTTCGCGCTAGTACCCACGACGTACTCTTGCTGGGTGGCATTTTCGTCGTGCTGGTGTTGCCTTGGATATTCCTCACTATAGTTTGGGCCCATGGGGGCGTACAGATGCATAACAAAGGCGCAGAGCTTGTAATACACCACCCTCAAATTAATAGCTTCGTCGCAACGCTCCTCGGCAACATCGTCGGCGTAATCGTCAGCATCCTCTTTTCTCTCACTGTTGTTCGTTTTGCCCAAGAATGGGTCACGAATAACGACCATGTTACGGTCTTCGACGTTTCATTGATATCGGCTTTTAAGCACCAGAACTGGCCCTGGAGTATCAAAGACTACAAATATCTACTTGTCCGAAACAGGTGGTTACCTGTGATCTTGACAGGCGCTTGCTTAGCTGCCATTTCACTTGTCCCAGCAGGCGCGACGAGTCTCATAACCCCGGTCCCATTCTATAAAACCACGCCTCTCACAGGCATCGAGCTCGACATCTCGTCAAACGCTGCAGATTGCGTCAACTGGTTCGAGGCGAATGAGGTCCCAGATTGTGACTCGACGGTGAGTAGACTGCCACAGAACCATGAACGCCTCACTGACTAAATGTAATTATAAGCCATACAATTGCGTTGGGGGGGGGCAAATGATCGACATCCTGGAATCCGGTCGCAATAATGTCAGTCAGAAACTTAAATCGCAATGATTGACTTCTTCTGAACATCCCTCAATCCATTCGTAGATGATTTCTACGATTTCAAACGACTCAGAAAGTCTCGATTTAGGTCAAATTGGTGCCAATTCCTCTCACCATTTTTTAGGACCTGTGCGCGGCATCTTGCCAATCGGTCCCAACGGTATTGCTGCCTTTAACACACTCGAGGTCTCTCCACTCGGTGATGCACGAACAAGGGCGGTGATACTTTCATACAACTACACCCTCGACCACCAGGGTCTTGCCAGTAATGTCAGCTGTATTTATGACAAGCAGAGCCCTATCAGATTTTCGGCAATTCCCAACAATACCTTCCTGGTGGGGGTTAATGGCAATTGTGATGGACTAGCTCAGGTCTTCGAAAACAAAAATCCTATCCCAACGTCCAACAGCAACAATACCCTCACATTCTGGGCATGCAAATCCATCCCGACTACGGTAGAAGGCTCTGTTTATTACATCTATCTGCGCGGACGCGTGGAATATGAGGCGACGATTGGCAACATCACTTGCACTGTTTTCCCAACACAACCCGCCATATTCCCGGTGATGTATCAGTCGAAAACAGATATTTTCTCAACAAAGGAACTAATTGGAACCTCCGAGCCTGGGAACATCACTTCCTTATTCATTTTGAGGGCGTTAATAGGGCTGAGGAGCATGGTATTGCAAAGTCAGAGTCTCCAGAGCAACCAGGTAGCCGAATCGGTCGTGACCCTTGGAGGGCAGGCTTTACGATTATCGCCGTTCGAAAAAAACGAGGCTTATCTTCCATTATACGCAGCAATGATACAAGGTATCCTGGTGAACCAGGTGTGACATAAGAGTAATTTTTCACTTCTTTTACTCATGGTCGTTCCGCAGGTTACATACACTCGGTTCTTATATGCGACGATCATAAACCCAGCGCCGCCTCCATCATGTATGCGCACAGTGAGCGGGACATTGAGCGCCGAGGTTATGGGTTGGGTTGCAAAGCCGGTGCATATCGGGTTCTTGATGCCAATGACTATCCTCAACGTCGTTGCCTTGGTCGTCATCCTTAAAGCAATGTCCCGGTCGAAAGGAGGCTGCTACGAATTTGACCCTACCGATCCCAGACCACTTGTCTTGGCTGTACCTAGTATAGCAGAGGGCGACCCTAGTGGATGGACAGATGGTGTGTCGTATCGTCCCAGAAAGGTGCGTGAATGCCACCTATGATACTGGTGCTGGGCGCTTATCCTTGATACTTACTACTGTTTTCAGTGGTCAACGGAAAAAAATTCTCCATGAACGCAACGTCAAACCAGGACAGCGATGTGTCCTCCACCTCTCATGTTCTATCTCTCCAGACATAAATGTAATCTAGTGGAGTGTAGCTTACCGCTTATCCACTCTGGAAATTTCAGCTCTAGGACTACGAAGTATTTCACTACCACGACTTGCCAATTTTCCTCTCTTTCCGTTCCTTGCTCTCTGAATAGTGTTGTTGACTCGATCGCTACGAATTAGTTCACTAGCACGATGTGCCAACTTCTCTTTCCGTTCCTTCTCCACTCTGAATAGTGTTATCGACTCGCCCTCAGTATCCTCCCACCGTGGTTGCAGCTTTCAGTTTGATCTTCTGAAATCGTTCGTCTCCATTGCAAGCCGAGCTAAAAATTTGTCCTGTCTATATATGTGCTGAATCGGGTCAGTATTGAATTAGTAACTCATGGAACCACTACCGTCGAGTGCATACCCACATTAGAGTTTTTGATTCAAACCAAAGAGTCCATTGAGGGGTGGTGGAATCCGGTCATATTTGAACTGACAGGGAATGGCACTTCAGTGCCAACAGACTGTTATATCTGATTCCCGGAGTCGGAGTACAGGGTGCTTATTGAACGGGAGGAGTTCGCTTCGGTGGCGGTTGCTGTTAACGAGAAACAATTACCGATCTGCCGTTATGCTCTCGTTATCTGGAATGGCAGAGTTTAGTATGCCTCATCACGACCGCCAGTTTGCTCACTTGAAATGTGGACCACTGTTTTTGCGGACGGAAATGGGTTCCGAATTCTGTCCATATTTGATCCTATGTGGACGGAAACCCAAAAATTTTAGATGTTCGATCCTAAAATCGTACATTTGTATCTCTGAGAAGTTTAAGAGAAATTTTTTGTGAGTAATCAATTTTCTACTCCATCACCAAAGCCTCAAGCAGAGTTGTAAAAACCGCTCATCCGACCAACATCCGACATTTAACCTGCATCAGGAATATAGGCAGGCAACCCAGAAAATCAGCATCCCTGGAAACGAACTTGGTTGGGGTGCTTATCAACCGCTGGCTGATGCTAGGAATTCTTGAGGAATTTAGATAAGCGAGCTTTGTTCATTCGGATTGGCTTTGGACAAGCAGCTGTAACACGTATTTTATTTTTTTGTTGCGCTTTCACAGAAACTGAATGCCTGATCCCTTATGCGGACGGAACGCGATCCCAAATATTTTTTATCGGCTATGCCGACTTGATGCCGACGGAACGACCTCTAAAATCAATCTAAAATGGTAGGTCGGATCCCTATGCGGACAGACTCGACTGGTGAAAAATCAGTGACCTGCTTGTCACTGTGGCAGTGCTAGTCAACTAGTCACGTGATGTATCATCATATGCACGAATCTGTTAGTTGGAATTCTGAATCTTGATCCGCAAAACCTCGTCAACTTTCTTCGCTTTGTCTTCATGTGCGTTTCATTTTCTTGTCGTGGTTTCTCTTAGTACGTTATTGTTTGACTTCTTGACGTGAAACAACGCACAGGAACCCTCAGATTCCATATACCACGCGCCTCTTATGCTCTATTCGAACCATGGAACAACAAGACGCCGAGAAACAAGAAAATGGCATTTATTAGGAGGTATATTCAAGTCCGTATGTACGCCCTTCTTCCTCTCTTCATCATACACGACTCTCAGATATCGCAATTGCGTTCTCAATACAGAACAGTACGTTTTGTTTTGATTGGTCCTAGCCCATGTAGCTGAGCAGCTAGAGGACGAACAGGGTAACTCATGAGCTATTTTTCAACGGGGTCGAGGTAAATACTTTTGACTAATTATTCCATCTGAGGTGGTCCGCAAATGCAGACTAATGTATCGTTTCGTGGCACAGGCAGATGAGAAATCAACATATCGGTGATGCGCTCTGCCGAGTAACGCCATTCTTCGGGGGTTAGCCAGTCAGGCTTTAATGGTGTTTGAAATGTGAGTTGTGTTCCACGGCTAGTCGTTGAAGCTCTTCTCGACACAGGATTCATCCAGGAATTGATTCACCTCCAAGATCCACCCCTTCTTATGATCTCCCGCTGGATCGGTTAGAATCGCTTAGAGGACTCGAAGCATCGGCGTAATCCCACTTCTCTCACAAACTAGGCCAATCTCAGCAGTGTGTCTTCGCCGCATGCAAAGGCGATACCGTTACCCCTCTAGATGAAATGTCCAATAGGACCTTTGAGCTCGACCATATCGCCTACGACAAGCTCCGAGAAACCAATTCCCATGCGCCTTCCCTGGGGAAATTCAGCGCATGGATAATGGATTCTTTTCGTCGTCAGTCAATAATCCCACACCACGTGAAGTTGATACTTAAACGTACTTGATTAGCAATCTTTCAGCGTCTCTTTTTGAGAGTGGACTGTACGGTCTTGGTACCAAGGATCTCACTTCTCTCTTTGTAGGCAAACTTCCTTCGCAGGGGAACCCATACATGCTGGCCTGAAGGTAATCTTAAATCCTGCTCAACGTCAGAACTGCAAGGCCTTTCCGTCCTTCGACACATTTTTAGTCATCGAAAGCGCGACTATCTTCCACTTCGGATGGAGCAAGAACACGGACGATTCTTCATTTTCGCCTTTCTTACTAATACTCTGGGTACCGTGACCGACGTGGAAATCAGTGGGCTGTTTCCTAGCGTCTGAGCTATGAATTGTCATAATGTCCTCTGTCACCTCTTCTAGCCGCCGCTGTTCTATACCTAAGGAGGAGGAGACGGTGAAAAATTCCAAGGGAGAGAACCATATCTTTCCGCGCACGGCAAACCAGGCCTGTTCTTTCGCTTCTGACGACTCCAGCTCTGCGATGCTTATTTTATGATCAATTTTCGTGGTGGCTTCGGCTCGTTTGGATATCTCAACCTTGGAGTTCGACAGTGTCGTTGGATCCGTAGAAAGGGTTTTTTTGGGTCCAGAATTTTAACCTCTGCATCTAACCGCCTGGTTGTGTTCCTGCCACTTGTTGCTGGCTAGCTTGTGTCTTGACGTGAAAGTTTTGACAAGGAAACCTGCTTGTGGGATGCTCGAAGCGAACCTTTTCCATCGTCCAGTTGATGGACATACACGCGGGGCCACTGATCTCTAACTCTCAGCGCTCTTTCCAGTTCCACAGTGTGGAATTCAAGATATATTACGCACCGGTTATTCATCGATTTTCATACTAATCGCGTTCTAGTACATAAGGCAAGCGATTCGTTCATGCACCGCAGCATAATCCCCTAACTCGCGTGCGATATAGATATGTCGATGGCGAACGACCAGAATCACCAACAGGAACGAGTTGCTGTCATCTGAGGAGATTTAGATCCGGGTGACACGGCGTGCACCGCCTGCATAAGCATAGCCTTTTAACCTGTACGTTGCGTTTAGTGCGAACTTCGTGGCGTCAATGATGTCGTCGTGATCTGGAGAGGCGATAGCCCTGTTCGCATTGAGGTCGCGGATGATGCATCTATCAATATTTCTCTGGGGTCAATAACTGCACCTCCGCCCTTTTCGGAGGTTATCTTGTAACTGGCGACTTTGTCTATCATTGGAGAAGGCTGAGAGAGAAACGATGGCCAATGGAAAGGCGGTGCCATAGAGTTCGAGATACGTATACGAAAAAATTGTTGCGGGGTTCAGAACTTGACTAATGTCGAAGATGCGGTTGTGGTGAAGTATGAACTGAATATCTGTAGAACTACAAAATGCCTTATTACTCCCGATCGCGAGACGTCACTGGCACATAAAAAGCAATTGAAGGGTCTTGACAAAACGGGCTAGGAGCCCGACATTTGTCCGTTAATAGGTTGGCTGACACTGTTCGGTCAATATGTATTCCTAATTTCAACGAACTACCAAGGTAGATGCATTGACGAGGACGATAGGTGGTACAAGATAACAAATCGACAGGTATAGAAGGATAAAAAGGAATACATCTAGGTATATGTACAAGTTCATAGATGAGTATCATAGAGATAAGCGCGGGGCGTGATGACCGACGAGATCGGGAGGCGAGAAAACGAGATTGCAAAAAAAGAAGAGTAGAAAGCGAGTCAAGATGAACGGGAATAACCGTCGTATATCTACATGAAAAAGGGGTTTTGAGGGAAAACAAGAAAACAGAACCGAAAATTACCCTAAAGGCTGGGGCCTGGTCGTCTTCATCTCCCAAACCCCACGCGCACTCCTCACCAACCCTTCAAATACACACTTATCGCCCAAAAAGTCCACTCGCAAGACCCCAGCCGCACGCAGCCGCGCATTGGCGCCTACCCGGGCATTAAACGCGTTTGTGAGATGGGTGCGATCCGTCTCGTTGAGCTCTTCATTGAAGAAATCTTTATCCTGAATTTGCATGTGGAGCTGGGCATGGATCTGTTGGAAGATGTCGTTGACGGTAACACCGTTCGGATGATATTGCTGGACGTCGATATACCAGGGCAACCGAGGATGTGAGATTCGTAAGAGTGACGAACTGGGTTGGCAAACGAGCTGTGCTAGATCGATACCGTTGTGGGGTCGGTTGAGGGTGACGAAGCGGATGTGCTCTGGTAGGAATGTGGGGTGTCGCAGGTCAAAGTAGATTGGAGGAGCTTGAGGCTCCCAAACGAGGAGTGGGTGGAGGTGTCTGCGGACAGGATCGGCGAATTCTGTATGGCGGGAGCGTTAAGAAAAGAAAAATGAAGGGAAAGGAGAATACGTACCTTGAACATCGGACCTGCTTCGTCCAACGCGAGGGAGATAAGCCGTGAAAGCGGCAATTCCATCTCTTGGAGTGTAATCTGGCCGCCAATCCCGTGGACGTCTTGCTAAATTGAGAATATTGTACGGCTCGCGGCCATATGCTGGGGTATTGAGATATCCCCAGGAGACTGAGCGTTGGAGAGGGACGCGAGCAAACGAGTTGGATCGTCGCAAGTTCTGATCATCCCAAGTCGGCTGCCCATCCCAACCTTGCCCACCACCCCAATTTTGCTCTCCGTAGGAGTGCCTCTTCTTCTTTTTCTTCCTTTGCTGCTGCACGTTGTCCACCCCAAACCATCCCGAAGTGATTGGCTGTGCACTCGAAGAGTCATACGGGGTTGTCGGTGGGTTCGGGCCAAAGTATGGTGTCTGTGGTTGGGGACCGTAACCCGCGAAACCAGGATAGCCACTTGGGGTCTGAGGTGCGTGCGAAGCAGGCGGTGAGATACCTCCCCATGTACCCGCAGGAGTTGTAGGAGCCCATGGCGAAGCGGGTGTTTGACCCCACGCAGGCGGTTGCTGAGCTGGCGGCCAGGCAGGTGTCCCAGAAGGCACATATTGACCGTACGTCCAACTCTGGGCGCTATTTGGCGGTTCGGCGGAGGAAGGCGTCCATGGGCTCAGTGGTTGTTGAGTAGGGTACGGTGTGCTGTACATGGGTCAGCGATGCTTCGTCTGGGAACGAAAACAGATCGAGAACGCTGCCGACTCACCCATGGCGACGGGCCCCTGGGAAAGCACCAAAAAAGCCTGGCTCACCCCCATCCGCTGCTCCCTGAGGTGGTGGATAAAATGGTGGGTTGTGATCAACTAACGGCGGCATGTCAGGATACATCGCATGAAATCGTGGAGGGCAGAAGAGAAGAACTGATTGAGGGGGAAATCTAGGAGGAGATGGGTTCCGGCGATGCTAGGTCGATAATAAGGAGTCAGAAAGTCTCCATGAGCACAGCTCTGGTGTAGAACAAGCGCCAAACAAGGGATTCAAAAACACATCAGAACATTGAAACACGAGGCGCGGTTGGCGTTATCTAATCTAATCACCCCGAAGCTATATCAACACTCTACAACAGCCTTACAACAGCCTTATTTCCCTCGGCGGCGTTCTTCTCCGGAGAAATTTGCTGGAGCCTCGCGGAAGTCAAAATTCACCGTTGCTAATTACGGCTGGTTTGTGCAAATTAGCTGTGCAAATTAGCTCAATTGTAAGTGAATTAAGAAGGTTGGTGGAAGGCTCTCGGGAAAGGATCACAACTATTCTTTGAGGCTCGAGCTCTCTAAAATTCAAGGGTCGTGGAACCCCATAGGGGCAGGCTAGGAGGCAAAATGAGACCAAAGAGGGGTTTGAAAAAGGTTGATTGCCGGACCTGGATGATACCAACTGGTACCAAGATGAGGTTCGCGGCCGCCTCCGAGGCTACTTGGTGAGGAACGTGCTCGAGGCGAAATATTCTGTTCAATAGGTATCGGTCTAAGCCTTTTTAATAATGTGGGCAAGGTTTGTACAGACACACAAATACTAGCGCAGGTGGCGGCTCTCTAACATAACACGAAAGTCTTCCCTCGGCAGCTGTGGTGGAGGCGGCGGTGGTAGCATTATCATCGTCTCTCGCAGATTTTGAAAAGGCTTCGTGGTCGGCAATGTTGTTTGAATACTTTCAGATTCCCAAGGCATCGCTGGTCGGCTATCATAATTAACCAAAAAATGGAAGAAATAAAAGGAGTGGATCGCACTTGCTACCTTTTACTGATGCATGTTTGCACCTCTTTTTGACTACCCCCAATAGAATATATGTTATTCATGTGATCAACCATAGGCGCTGATAAATGACCTGGGATGGCAAGTACGATCAACCTCCTTTGTTTTTCGGAGAATGCACCTCTCGGTTCCGCTGGACATCTTCACCTTTGACATCGGTTGGGCCCGAATCCTACCTAGTGATCCTGGTTGGGCCATTACCTAATGTATTCCTCTCCGGGGACACATTCGCCTTACCTGTTGAGGTTAGGATCAGCCAGACGTGCTACGCGCAGAGAATTTTACTGGGATCAAGCAACCTTCAATTCAGGTACTTCATCCTCAGGTGGTCGTACGCATCAACTTTTATTCCGGTCACAACTCATCGCAGTTCATAACATAAAAAGGACAAGATACGGGAGACCTCGATGGCCGTTATCTTGGTTTGGAGTACGTACTCGAGTAACCTTTCCCATTTCCGTTACCCATTAGATTAGCGACTGCTCTAGGTACCACGTTCGTAACCGCTTGCTCGGATTTGATACCCGAAGGTCTCTCTTCTACCTCGTTGGCTGCATCCTCTCATTTCGCCGGCTAATTATGTAGTGCAACTCTTTCTGCATCCATTCAATCACGAGGACTCTAACGAATCTCTCAGTCCCGTGGACGTGAGGAGCAGTTCATCTCCTCTGACACCAGCTCTTTCGCGGAGTGATTAGAGAAACTTCATAGAGTCCCAGAATTTGGGAAATTTCTCGAAGGTGGTGGTGGCGATTGGAAGGGGAGAAGATGATCTCTCCGTCGAAGAATGTGTATTATTGGGTTTTAAATATATTATTATCGATTGATTTTTGTTCCGTCAAAGCCAGCTCGCTGAGGGCAACATGTCAACTCGTTCGAACTTGCAGTGCATCCTTCCTCATTCCATGTATCTCTCGGGTCAACTGATGCTCCACACAACTAGAGAAGATTATGACGCTCTCCTACTGCGGTGTCCACCGAACCTCCCAGGTAGGAAGATTAAGGTCCAACGAATCGTCGAGATCCAGACTTACAAATCCCGCCCAGCATTGATTCCTTCACATACAGAAAGACAGGGCAACGAAAATGTTTGTATGTGGTCGGGATACATAGTAGGTTTACTGGTGATAATGTGTGATCTTAGTCTGGTGATTGCTCCGTCCGGGAGTTATTTAGGTATTTCCCTAATTGGTATCTACGGGAGGGGGATACCCACCGCGATTTCCTGGAGAACCTTGCGTGAAGCCAGCATCGTGGGTTGCATGCGTTGTTGGATTCAGAAGCATATGAACCTTGAAGGCTATGTTGTTAAAGTTACCGAATCCAAATATAGATGTTGTACTTGATATCTGCGAAATAGTATTTCTATTTCGAAGGACTGAAAAAGAAAGGATTTCAGGAAAGAAGAAAGATGAAGCTGTTAGCACAGTCTTTTGTCCTCGCCAAGTAAACAAAAACAAAATGTCCAAGTTTTATCCTTGAGGTCACTGCCGCTTCCAAGTATGTCGAATGCTGTGCCCGAGGCAGTGTCAGCCTATTATGTTGTGGCACGTTATCTTCATCGTTTCCTGTGAGCCTCGCCATCCTCGCTCATTTCTTCTTCTCAGTTCCTCAGCGACAATGTCGAGCGTACTTAAAGGAAGCTATCGTCCTTCCATTAACGGTGGGACGTTCAATGCGATCACGAATCAGAACACGAGTTATCATGCAACACGGCCCGCCATCACGGGTAAGCTCATCAGTAGAGTTACCTCTTGCCGTTGAGACTCATGAACATGGAAAAGGGATAGAGAGACTTATGAAGGCAGTCTCTCCCAATGCCTTCTACGACTCAGACAACCGTGCTGATCCTCCCAAATGCCACGAAAACACGAGAGTTGCGGTTATCACCAAGATCATGGATTGGGTCACAAGCACGATGGATACAGATGCCTTCATGCTCTGGATCTGCAGTTCTGCCGCCGCACCCGAGACGGACGCCTCTATCCTCTGGCTCTATGGTCCCGCCGGCGCAGGCAAGACCGCGATCGCCCGAAGAGTCGCAGAGCTGTGCGAAGCGCAGGGACTCCTCCTTGCCAGTTTCCTCTTCTTTCGATCAGATTCAAAACGCAATACAATGAACCCGCTGGTCGCCAACATCGCCTACTGTATTTCTCGTGTCCTTCCCAGCACCAGCGAGCTCATTAAACTCGCTATCGAGGGTGATCCCCTTATCCTTACATATTCCATTGAGGTGCAGCTCACAAAGCTTGTCCTCGAACCCCTTCGACTCCTCGCACGCCAAGGTTACTTCTTCTCTGAGAAATTTCCGCGATTGGTCATCATAGATGGCCTTGATGAGTGCCTGGAAAAAGGCGCCCAAAACCACTTGATACAATTCCTCGCGTCCGCCATGGCCCAAAACCAGCTTCCACTCAAGTTCTTGATAGTTAGCCGTCCAGAAGCTCATATCAAGTTATCTGTCGCACGCGCTTCCCAGCAGACAACGATTTCCCATCTTGAGCTTAACAACGATTTTCTGCCTGACGAAGATATTTGCCGCTTTCTCACTGACAAGTTCAATGAGATCAAGATGTGCCACCCATTTCGCTCAGGAATTCCCTCTTTGTGGCCTAGTAAGCAGCAGATGGATGAATTAATCTGTAAAGCTTCTGGTCAGTTCATATACGCCTCCCTTGCTGTGCGGTTCATCAACTCTGCTTGTGATTCACCAATGCGACAGTTGGGTATCATTCTCGGGCTTCGGCCACCCATTAACCATGACCTCCCGTTCGCAGAGCTGGACGCCTTATATACATTTATCCTCTCATGCACAAAAAATCTGGACCTTGTTTTGAATATCTTAGGGGTGCATAGTGTTGTTGACAGGGACCTTAACGTTTATTTTTGGCCTGTTGAGCAGATTGAGTCTCTGTTATACTTGGAAGATGGCGATGTCAATGTCTATCTCAGCCCTCTCAATTCTCTTGTTGAGGTGGATGATAATTCCATTTTCTTCCACCACACCTCTTTTGGAGATTTCCTGCAAAATCCAGAACGGTCAAAAAATTATTGTATAGATATTTCGAAATGTCATTCTCTCATTGCGCAACGGATATTGCAAGTGCTCACCAGCCATGGTGTGTGTCATCAATCTCCAGTCAATTCATCCTTGTTCAGGTGGTACTGAATAACGCTTTTATAGGTCCCCGACGTGGCATTGTTCAAGATTGGGTCGGATCGATGAACCTTGTATACCATCTGGAACGCTCAATCTGGACTTCTGAGCTTGAACACGCTATTGAAGCGTTTTCACTTCCAGCTTACCTCAACTGGTTAGATTACAACTTCAAGCAAGAAAGCATTTACGATACCGTGAACGTCTGGTATAATGCCTTCCCAGAGGAATTTTTACACCATCTGGAATGCAAAGTGAGTAATCCCTACAGTCAAAGCAAGTTTGAGCTTCAGCTTCTCATCTTGATCAGGGAAAATCTGACCTTTATCACCACCATTTGCTGTGTTACATGGAGCACCTTAACTCTTCCATCACGAATCCCCCAACTAGAGAGAAATTCCGCCTCATGAGCGCTGTTTGGTTTGTTCTTCAGAAACCCGTTTCATCGGTATGGAGGGGTATTGAAGCTGCAAGTTGGGAAAACCTATGTGCCAAACTATTTGGTTTCAATAGAGCAGAGATCGAAGTCGATCAGGATTATGACAAAGGTTATCTACTCATGCGTGACCCAACAGAGTATGACGGAGCCGGCAAGAGGGATAAAGACCTCGATGGGACAATTTATGGGCTCCTCGACGAAACTAAAAGGCATATTCCTGAGCCTATCCTAGCTCATCGGGTTGCCCGTATCGCCCTTTCATGTATGCGGTACCTACACCATCAGGACCAGCACGATCCCCCAATCCACGACAATCTTCTCGCTCCCTGGGCAACCAAATCCAAGCGATCGCCATGGTTATGGAGGCACCGGATAGGAGTTACCTCCATAGGACGCCGACAGCCAACTTGCGATTCCAATCTGCCTAAATATTCATTTTCTCAGAGCCTCCGACGATCACACCAGAGGTTATATTCCGAAGGGATCCAATCAGAGCGTTTCTACCAGGAGCGACATATATTCTACATATGGACTCTCGACCTCCTCTACCACACTCTCCGCACAGAAATAAAGTCTGATGAGCTCACCAAAGCGCTCTCCAAGCCATTTATCCCTTCAGCAGCATGTATTCTTTTCCCTCGTCGCATCAAACGAGTCCAAAAAGCGGTCGGTGCCTATTTGGAGAAGGTAAGTCGGAGAGCTTGTTCGGATTTAAGAACACCCACTGACATATATCTCTATGTTGATAGTTCAGTCCATCAAGTTTGGACGCCTCAGGAGTAAAGCAGATTGTGCGTCGCCGCACAAGGTGTCGTCCACAACGTAATGTGGTTTGTGACTCTATAAGTTCCCAACAGGTACGAAATGTTCAAGGTGGCACCTGAACATGATTTGATCTTCCACTAGATACCTTTCACAGACAGGGATGTGGCGGAGCAGCAGTTGAAGCGAAATATTGATAATATGCTCGACTTAGTATATGGGGCACCTGGAGCTGATCGGGAAACTATCGCATCTGTGAACTCTCTGTTGAATCGCGTTAACAAACTGGGACAAGAGATCAATGGAATATAGTTCACGGACTGGAGGAGAGATTACAAGAATCGATAAAAAACAAGGGGAAAGGACTTTCCTGCTCACAACCTTCAAATACGAGGTAGTTAGAATAACTGTCCGTATGTATAACCACCCACTTCTGCAACGTACACGACTTAGAGTGAAATTTTTGCTAAGATGAGTTAAGAGGTAATATTCTCGTCTGGATTTCAACCGAAAATTCGGCGTCAGTAAGACTCAGCATTGATACGCGTTGCGGATGTGGTTACACTCTTCCTTGGCTTATCAATTCGCAAAGGTCCCTATATTCATTCCCTGATGCATCATACAACCTCGATCTACCAGCTCCAAAAACGACGGATAATAAAAAGAAATCTGCGGTTCCTGGAGTCCTACGGGCGGGAAGGAAGATATGGACAGCAAAGCAAATAGACCACTCCGGCGGACAGCTGAAGGTTCGGTGCGGGATGTTGTGGGAGCATATACTGCAGAGGAGATGGGCCGTGATGACTGGTGGCGTTACACTCCAGGGCCTCCTCATCCTTCCAGCCCACTCGCCCGACTCCTACAGCGGGTTACCCTCTTCTACATCATGCATCCAGCAATAAACTGACGCTGTCGTATTCATCATCGTAGGAGTTATCAAATCGGTGGTCGGCGCCTAGCAGGGCACCGGGCGGCAGTATTGGGTACTGATGCTGGTGGCGATGACGGAAGTGGGATTTCCGGTGGTAATGATTGAGGCGGCGGATGAGCGCCTAGTTAGGTGGATAGGCGGTGGGTTAGTGGAATGCGGCAACTTCGTCTCCGCTTTGAGATAGAGGAAAATGTCAATTAGAGGTCCAAAGATCAAGGGGTAAACGAGGATAAAGGTAAATACAAAAGGTCTTCCCACAAAACGAACGCTAGAGGTCCGTAGTGTTGACTTTGCTCAAAGGGCGGGTGCGTCGTATTTGACGAGAGCAGATCAAGGAATAGTGAGGTTGAATGTACGTTCTTCGAAGAATACATGAAATTCGTGAAGATCGGGTGTATCGCGGTGGTGGTCGTGGAAGAAACCGACGGCGTGCCTGATAGGATGAGAAGTGGAGATCGATAATAGACGACGTGATTAAGATGAGTGCATCATCCCGCACCTGAGCACCCAGAATACCGCGAAAGGCGATGTCGGTTCGGTTCTATTGCGTGGCGAGAACGGAGTCACGACGCTCATGCACAGTGATTGTCGTTGGTGGTAATACCGTTGGGATGAAATTGCTGGCCGTCGATCTACCGGGGTAACCGAGGGTGTGAAATGCGTCAGAGTGACGAACTGGGTTGGCAAAAGAGCCGTGCGAGATCGAGACCGTCGTGGGTGGGTCCAAGTTGACCGAGTGGATGCGCTGGATCCGGTAAGAAAGAGTGGATCGGAGGAGCTTGGGGGTCCCAGCGGTGTGGGTGGAGGTTTCGACGGACAGGATGGCTAATGCTGGGTCGCGGGGGCGTTAAGAAAGAAAAAAACGAGGGAAGAAGGGGGTACGTACCTTCAAAGTGGGAGCTGCTTCGTCCAACGCGAGGGAGATAAGCCGGGAGCGACAATTCCATCTCTTGGAGTATAATGTGGTCACCAATCCCGTGGACGTCTCGCCAAATTCGGAGTATTGTACGGCTCGCCACCATACTCTGGGATATTCAGATGTCCACAGGAGACTGATCGTCATAGAAGGACGCGAGCCAACGAGTTGGATCGTCGGTCATCTCATCCCAACCTTGCACACCACCCCAACTCTGCTCCCGGTAGGAATGCCTCTTCTTTTCTTCTTTTGCTGCTGCGCGTTATCCGACCCAAACTATCCCGAAGTTGGTTGTCCACTCGAAGAGTCGTACGAAATTGCCGTTGGGTTAGGGCCCAAGTACGGCGTCTGTGGTCGGGGACTGTAACCCGCAAGACCAGGAGAGCCACTTTGGGTCTGAGGTGCGTACGAGGCAGTCGGTGAGAGAGTTCCCCCGTACCCACAGGAGTTGTCGGAGCTCATGGCGAAGCGGGCGTTTCGGTTGTCGAGGTGGCGGCCAGGCAGGGGTCCCAGACAGCATATATTGACCGTACGTCGAGCTCTAGGCACTATACAACGGTTCTGCAGAGGGAGGCAACCATGGGCTTAGTGTTGTTGGAGATTAAGGTGCGGTGTGCTACACATGGGTCAGCAATGCGTTGTCGAGGAAGGGAAACTGATCAAGAACGACCCATGGCGACGCCCACCCTGGCTCACCGCCATCGGCTACTCCGAGGGGGTGGATAAAATGGTGGGTTCTGATCGACTAACGGCGGCATGTCAGAGTACGTCATATAAAATCGTGGATGGCAGAGTTGAAGAGCGGATTGGGGAGGGTTCTAGAAGGAGATGGATTCCGGCCATGCCAGGTTGATACAGGGTCTTGCATATGATTTTACAATTCAACTTTGACGGCGCTCTCAGCTTCCGCGTTAAGTGGAAGGTAAATCCTGTGGGATTTGAAGCATAGCAGAGAGGAGCGAGGTGGGCGAAAGTGCAAAGCACTTTCCCGACACCTGCTCTCGCATCCTG
>Ga0307513_10005327_pt1 | contig 17017 bp, 19 predicted proteins | sample 15_EM_MG_FD_202174 | JGI IMG/M metagenome (GOLD analysis project Ga0307513, IMG submission 202174) | Populus trichocarpa ectomycorrhiza microbial communities from riparian zone in the Pacific Northwest, United States - 15_EM | ecosystem: Host-associated > Plants > Roots > Unclassified | place... | reverse complement strand
TAAGTACTTTGTATCCTCTTGCCTTGGAGTGCATCCTCATAAGGTTGTTAGAGCTACTCTGGTGGCAATAAGCTATCCAGCGCCACATGAGCTATAGCCCAAGCCCTCACTCAGTATCGAGCCAAGATATTCCAGAATGGAACACAACCTGGTGTGTTCAAATATTTTATATCTCAAACCTTGACATTCGCACCCCTTCTCGAAGACATCACTGCAGTGGCGGAAGACCAGGGGGCCTATGGGTCCTTTAGTGGTGCTGGCTATCATGCTGTATTGACCATGGCTGTGTATAGAAATGTGAAAGTGATATTTCTTATCACATTATAACATCTGTAATACCATGTCAGTGAGCGGGCTACAGTGGGTGGTAGAGCTGGTATGCCATGCTGAGAGAACTGGTAACCAGTTCCCTGACCAGGGGGCAAAAATAGTTAGTCTAGGAGCTGGTGGACCACCAGCTCAGGGACCATGTCACCAGCTCAGGGACCAGGTATTAGCTGGGTCCTTGAGCTGGTAAAACCAGCTCTCTGAGCCAGTCCCCCACCAGGTCTGTGCACTGGTCCCAGTATCCACAGAGAGAAGGAGGGACAAGGTACGATTCTTTTGCACCCTTGAGACAGTGCTTACCTCCATCCAGGATATCGACTACCGGGACTTCATCTCCTACCTCGTATTCCAGCTTAACAGACAGCATCAGTGACCCAATAAGTGGTATCATGACCGGTGTTTTACCACCGCTCGCGCTAATATATGTCGTTGTCCTGATCATCGCAGCAGCTCAGAGGGGACAAATGCATGATCGGAGGGTGCTAGCAGCGGTTGCTATATTATAGCCTTCACTCACCCCCTGCTACGAGCCTTCTACCCTCACAATCAACCTCGGAACTCTCTAACGAACCCCGGTGGATCGACCATAGCAGTCGTCAGGGTCTTGAAAACAATCTCGTAATCTGTCATTCCCTTGAGCTCTTGTGTATCCCATATTTTATCATCCTGACAGACTCCATCTCCTGCCTCCTCGCCATCCAGTGGAATTTCGGTTTCCCAGTTGCTGACCGCAATCCTCACTACTGCCACGCCTTGGTACACTGTTGGACTCGTATATATTTTCCTAGTCGTATTGATCGCTTTGCATAGTAGCATAGGTCCATACGACAGGTGGAGATAGGCTGAAGGCGCCGCTCCGGTTCGGACGCAAAATAAGACGACATTGAGTGGGATCGTCTTTTGACCACCTTTGCCCTCATGAGTGAGATTCAGCACTTCATACCACCTTCCTCGGCGTTCGTCGTCGTTCATCCACCCCGCAACATCCCGAGCGAATCGCATAGTACGTTCGACAAGCTTCGAATACCCTCTCCTCCCCAATGAGAGGAGCGCTGCGAACAAAGGAAGGGCAATGAAGCGACAAGAGTTCTCCAGATTGGTATGCAAAGGTGACGGCACCACATCTGGAGAAGACATGGACGGTTCGATGGGAGCACCGACGTGGATTGGAGTAAGAGAAGCTGGAGGTGGGTTGTGTGGCGAAGGTCCGAACACGGACTTGAGAAGGGTAAGGGAAAGAGTGTAGAAAATGCCTGAGGAATACGGAACGTTGAACCACTTGTGACCTATGAGGATCACGAACCATTAGTGCATGCTTGCACCGTGAGCCAGTTGCGCAGACCATCACTCGCGAGGCTGTCAGCAAAGAGCCATCACTTCGCTCAGGAATCGGTACTCTGGGAGTAAGCAAGGGAGTGAGCCAAAGGCTGAAGCAATGGTCCTCTAATCAAATTCAGTCCCCTGTGTCTTAAACCATCGTCCTGACCTGCATCGATATGCAACCAACGGCCAAATTGATTGCAAAGTCGTCGAATAGGTTTGACGTCTGGGGTAAACTCTCCCTTTTGAAGCCCCAACGGCCGTTTCCCGGCGTCTCAAAAGTCGGCTCTTCACGAATGGGATCGCGCACCGTGTTGACCTCCCCAAGACTCAAAACCACCACAGCTCCTTCCCTTCTCCTCACCACGAGTCAATCCTCTTTAAGCTCTTCTACCAACCCTTTTGGAGGAGGACATAGGACCCAATTCCGACGGCCGCGGCCGCCTTTTCAATACTCGCGCAATGCCGGTCGGCGAAAACGCAGATCTTGGGGGTAGAAGCAAGACTATATTCTGCTACAGAATAGTCGGGTGGGAGACGACGAGAGATTTGGCGGTCTCGGGCGCACGCTATCGATCTAAAAGGCAAGTCAGTAAACCGCGTTAGGAGCACCAAACCAAATGACGTGAATGCATAAAGGTAACTGCAAGAGGTGGGGATGCGAGAAGAAGGAAACAGCACAACGGCCTTACGAAGTGCGAGGATATTACTAGTGGTCGCACCTGTGGTCAGCGACCTGCCATTAAAGACCTCCCGAAGGATAGAAAGCAGGTCTAGAACCAGCTCCAACGTTCGCGCCTCAAGGTTCGATGTTGTGGTCTCTTTCTGAGGCGGGGTTGTAGTCAGGACAATCAGGACGTACAGTGGGTGAATGTGCGTACGGGGAGGTGAACTTGGACATTTTGGTCATAGAGTGTTGTCAAGAAGTCTGCAAACTAGGAAGATAGGTGACATCTGAGGAGAACAACTATGCCGTCGCCCCCCTGAGCAGCGGGCAAGGCACCCCCGGTGACGAAGCCGAAATACCTGCTCGTATCTCAGTACTAACAGCAACCGGAGGGGACCGATTCCCCACCGTAGGCCGCTCTGTCCAGGCAAGAGTGCTCTACTCAAAACATTGGTCAAGAACTGGATTGTCTCTCCAGCGCCCATTTCAGCTTCCGGAATAGATTTCGGCAGCATAGAGAGCACGTGGGCGATATCCTGAGGAGATGCGGGTCGGTAAATTTCGCAATGAAGTATTTGTTCTGCGAATAGTCGAGAAAATCGAGTCAAGTACATCTTGGTGGCGCCCTGAGTTTGGCGGATCCATGTTTGCACTTTGGGAGGTAAGGGTGAGGTCAAAGTTGTGAATCGATGACATGACGAGAGGCGGCCGGATTTAATATATATTGTAACAATAAGTTAGTAACAAACACAGGAGGCTTCGTCGTGTGAAGGGAACGTGTGAACACATGATTCGGGCTGTTTGATGTGATCTCGATCTCGTCGGCATGTGTGTGAACGAACCATGCTTTCGGGAATGTACCCCCCAAACCACTGGCATTGGTCTCATGGAGACAAATCGGGTGTGGCTTGTTAAATCGAACACTTCCAATGGTGTCAAAGTTCAACGTGTTGTACCCTTCATCAGGCTGACACAGCAACACAGAGTAGGTGCGTCGTACGAGCCCCGACGAGGGAATTATAAGCCCACTCAAGCACGGTACGGACAGGAAGTAATCTCTGCCACCCAGCCTCATGAGAACGTGGCGCGGACCGCGATCGTCAAAACCTGGTAAATGAGGAACCAAGATTTATTATCTTATGGCGTTTCTACTGGCTCGGTGCAGCAATAATAGGTCTTAATACTAAGCGGGTAAATCGTGAGTGTCGCCGCTGGCCGTACGAAGGAAAGCGCGATAGAGGGACAAGAGCGGAAATGCAGGCACTACCGTAGTAAAACTCATACCTCTTCGAGGCGTACCAGAAACCGAGATCGAGATAACGATTCCATGTATCAATGCCGCTGGGGGGCAGTGGTGGATTAAACTAGGGGGCCTTACTCTGTAACAATGATCGCCTATGCACGGAACGGGAATGAACCTAAAATAGAGGATTGGTGGAGCTTGAAATCGGCCATAGTAGAAGCGCCTCACAAAGCAAAAGTGCGGCTTCTATCCGGAAATCTCTGGCCGTATACTGCATAGATACCTTATCGCTTTGCTAAGAAGTAGCTGTGAAGACACAGCTTCTGACTCGTATCATTTTCGAGTCCACCTATCGAGATAACATGGAACCCTGCCCCCGATGATCCCGATCTGGGAGCAAGACATTAGTATCAGGACCCAGACCGTAAAAGAGAACCTTATCAGGTATCTCTCTAAGTAGAAGACTACGACTCCAGTTAAGAATACGATTCACCGTGCTAAGTTTTGCGTCGTGTTTGCGTGTAATCGATCGGGTCCTCAGGTTGACACAGGCGCGCTTTCTAAGGGCGCAAAGATATCGGTGAATGGGCGCTTCAAATTTGACTAAATTGTGAAGAGCCCCGATGCCCGCAGGGACCCATGGAGACACTCCACAAGAGACACAGGATTGTGCGAGGAGACGCCCAGAACCAAAGAGTAGGTTCCATTATTTGTCAATGCCGTTGCTTCTATTTGAGATCCCGGAGGCGGGATAGAAGACAGAATACTCCAAATTCTGAGTTTGAATAGCATTCCGAGGTCCAAGGCGATGAGTATACCTATTCCATGGACAACGCTATTGAAATGTGTCTATAAGAAGTGCAATTGCGCCATAGTGCGGTCTCTTCCTTCAAATCAATGGCGAACTGACGGACGATCCCTTTACAAATGCCACTCCTGTCATCAGAAGGTAATATACTCGATAAATTATCTTCTGTAAAGGTTAGAGGCCGTGGAGCCGTCTTTGAAGGCCGATCCGGCTAGCTCATTGCCAGGGGTGTCTGCTGTGAAAGCAGTTAAATGACCGTTGATAGAGCGCTGGAGCTGTCTGAATAAGGATGGTATTTTGATATGCGGAGGCCGATCTGTACTCATTCCACTGTGAACTTCGAATGTAGGGGGGTTTGGGAGAAATACGAACAAGGTGGGGGAAACTCACAGATATATAAAAGGTGCAAAGGTGCAAGCCTCCCAATTAACCTCGTCGTTGGTATACTGGCATGTGCTCCACCGGTAATCCACTGATACACGGCACCCGGGTCCCGGTGCCGTCAAGAGGCAACATTGTTGTGGAACCCCTGTCTACCAGTACCCGGAAGCGGCGACCAGTCGAATATTGCCGGACGTGTCCACTCCGTGGCAAATAAATGGTTAGGGAGGTTCTTCGACACTCCGGCTGGTATGCCATTCGAGCCTATTAGACGTGAAATATGGCAGAAGAAGTGTTCCTCTGTTGACATCAGGTTAACAATTTCGATCTCGGTTACTTGGCCCGAGAAGCATGGTTGGACATGTAATAGCAGTCAATGCGGCTCACCTGTTTTACAAAGCAGGTCCGGCAATAATGCTACGGCTACTAGGTTATTGTTCAGGTGCTAGTGGACGATGAGGGGGATAAAATGTGAAGTTCCCCAACTTACCGTACGCCCTATCTATGACAAAGTACATGGTAGGTTTCTCCTACCTACGTCCCAGCGGTACATCGGTTAAACGATCATACAACCATGGGATGAGAAATAGGGAAGCGTCACATCCTCCAGCAGTATTGGCGAACCGGACAGACGTGAGATCTAGTCCACACGGCATGGAGTAAATGAATAGTATTGAGGTATTCTTGTTCTGTGGCCTCTTATCAAAATTACTTGTTGGGCTGTGTTGCCATATAGACCTCGGCTCTATATGTCCAAACTCCCGGCAATCTGAAGGTAGACCCCTATGATCTATCCTGTGTGTCAGCAGAATAGAAGCAAGCAAGCAAACTACCTGCCTCCCGCGGGTTGGGGCTTTCGCCAACACTATTCTCTTGGAACACGAAGGAGTAGTACATTGTACATCGCCTTTGAACGGTTCAGATGCGGGCGGAAGCTGCGCTTAGGGGATTGCGAAGGGGAGCTCCAAGGCTCCACTCCTCGACAAGGGGGCACGATCGAGGAGAGTGTCTGAGTCGGATATTACGCGAAGGGAGCATGCAGCACGTACCCACTTGGTGGTCGCACCTTATATTTTCTAAATGTTGTGAAACTTTGTGGCCCGGTCACCCAAAATCGCATATGCCCTATCCTTCACTGAATTCGATTTGCATTTGGTGTTCTGGCACGGCCCGTGCCATCCGTCTACGCAAAATTCTCGAATGAAATCTTCATGAGCCGGGACGTGTCCACGATCATCACCTCCCTCGGAGACAGGAGAACTGAGCGCAGGCCCATCCTAACACAGGAACCATTTACCATCCATGGTGCACCCCTCCCTAACTAGGCAACCGTCCACGTTTAACTTTTCTCGACCCTCATCACTAGGTCTTCTGTCTCGGGCACCACCGAAATTCATAAAAGGGCGCCCGTTTGATCGACGGTGCGTGCTCCACATGCTGCCACTGAACGCCCCGGCATCATAGCGCTCCACTCTACCGCGGCACCCTGAATGCACCAACGGTATGCAACCACGTGCGCGTGCGTGCGTGCGAAGCTGATGAAGAAGCTTTGAAGCTTTGACGCGTCGAGCGTCTAAATCCCGCGGCACCGAGCGCGAACCCCAGAACGATTTTTTTATTTAGTTTGGGGCGAGATGCGAGATGATGGTTGCACGATTTCACTTGGGCCCTTGCCCTGGAAAGAAGCTGATCTGCTGTCAGGACCAGAGCAGAGGAGGGCGCCGTTTCATATCCACATTCGGTGAGGCAGGAGGGAGTGCATAATGTATGCACGCACGGAATGGTGCAATTTCTCATACGCCACCTAATGTGGGTAGACGCTGTGCATGTGCGTCAGGGCGCAAGTCACGGCGTAATCTGCGAAGAGTTCGCATTTGATTGTGGCCTCTCCTTGGCCGGTTCGAAGGCGTTCTCCCGGGACGCGGATGCCGGGTTCGCCGGATCCGTATCGATCGATATCTGAGGCACAGTGAGGCACACAAGTGTGTGTGTGTATGATGCCGTTTGTGGACGTACCAGGAGCTCGGGAGCAGACGCCGAGATACTAACCAAGTAAGCTAAGTAAGCGTGAAAGAAGGTTGATACAAGAGCGGTCCCGAGAGGGGAGGAGAATGTCACCAATGTCGTTTGGTTCTTCGAAGATGGCGTGTTCGTCCCGTTCGCGCCGCCACCTCAGGACACTCAGGAAACCCATCGGGTTCATGTAGCCAGGGCTGTTCGCCAGCCGCCAGCCGGCAAAGCCAAAGCGTGTACAGTCACAGTCAGAAGAAGTGAAGAAGTCGTGAGGTAAGATACGCGCTTACATAACCCCGCGGTGTCGTGGTCCGTAGGTGCTAGCGCTCGCCGAGTCTGGCAGTCGCAGGAAGACAGGAAGAGGGACGGCAGCCCTAGAAGCCAAGCACACGGGAACACGGGTGCACGGGTGCACGGGTGCACGGGTGCGCAGGGACGACCGACGACGGTTGCTGGACGGTTGCTGGCCTTTCTGGCCTGAGGCCTGAATTCATTCCGTGTCGGAGGGCTGTAGCCGCCCAAGAGACCCCAAGGAGGAGTACTGTATATTATCACTGCTGTATTTCCCAACAGATTCACATTCTAGAGCGAGCGTCGGCGGTGGTGTGACGCCCGAGACCGTCTCAAACGACTCGCGACGCGTCTGGGCGGACTCTGGACCCCCTGATACGGGCGCCCGCAACGTAACGACCGTCTTCGTCTTGCCTGGTCTGGACTGCCACACAGAATGGTTTTTTTAGACTACGTTGCTCTGGATCGGACACGTCGGGTCCAGTTTGTCCAGATTTCGGCCGTCGCTGTCATGATACAGACCCCCCAAGGCTCTCGAACACCATACCTGGTGATACGCACGCACGCACACGCATGTACGCACGTACGTACTGAGTTCCACCCGCGCTACTAAGGAGTTCCCCCGGCCGGCCGCGCGCGTTATTTAAATGAATAATTTGTTGTACGACGCGTCGATTTATGAATGAATGAATCACAGGCGGTTCATACATCGGCACGTCAGTTGTCACCACCATTTACCGCCACCACATCTTGTCACCCACCTACTCACTTACCACGACCATCATCACCCTTCCCCTGTCCGTGTACGTCCTCCCCCTTCTCGACTATGTATATCCACGTCCCACCTTGGTCTTCTCAAGATAGTAACACCAAACGCTGGACAATCTTTGCAATAAATTGCGTACTTCATCTGCATTCTTCCCTTCTTCTTCTTCGCTATCAACGCTCTTCTTGATTCGCGGAGGTCCGTATTTATCCTGCTCCGCTAGACGCCTTGAACCTGGCTTCTGGGGCGTCCGAATGTGGCCGCAACTGAAGCCACAACCATTAACCGTAAGCGTAAGCGTAAGCGTAGCCGCAGCTGTCTAGGTATCCGCAGTTCGCGGATGGGGATGAGCAAATACTAAGGTGGGTCAAGCTAAGCTCCCAAGAGAAGGAAAGAGAAACTACTATTGTCATAACATTAACGTAATACTGAGCAGGGTGTCCATGAAGGGTATCATACAATACCGAGATGTGAACGGCCAGTTCATTTGTTCGTTGCATACTGTGGAAAATGAACAACAGGGGCCCAAAGGAGGAGGAAGAAGAGCGAAACGCATAACTAGGAATACATCGTTTTCGAATGTGAGACGAAGAGACACGACTAGACGCAAGACGTGGAAACATGCCACAGGTGAGGAAAAGGAAAATGTGAGTTTTGAGATGGGTGAATGGGGTTGGGTTGGGGTGGGTGGATGTATGCGCAGTGCGAATAAATGAGGTTGTGAGCGATGAATGCGAAGATGGTAAGAGCAGCAGAGAGCAGGTCAGAGAGCAAAGTGTACGTCGTAGCTGTGGAGGGGTATGTATAGCGTCCTTTTGTGTGGGATGTCGCATGCCGTGAGGTCTGTCTGTCCGTACGGTATATAAACAATGGCAATGTGCGTGCGTGTCTATATGTCTATGCCCTGATAGCGAACCAGCGAGGGCTTTTTGCGTTTTGTGGCCGACATCATGCTATAATACCCCAGAGTGCTACTTTTTGAGGCCCTTGACCTGGTTGTCGCGTCCCCGGCGATCGCGTTCGGCGTCCATTTGGTGTTGGTGTTGGTGGTGGTGGTGGTGGGCATGGTAGTGGTCGACGGTCGCGGTCGCGGTCGCAGTCGCGGTGCGGAAATCGTGGCTGTGGCGGCGATTAGACTCCTTGCCCTCGAACCGGCGCGCGGCACTGGGTCGGACGGGGCCAGACGCAGGCGCAGCGGCGGTGGTGGTGGCGGAGATGGGCGGGAGGGTGGTGGGCAGGGCGAGCGGCGAGCGCGCGGGGGACTGCGAGAGCATCGAGAAGGTGGTCGAGGACGATGCGGACGAGTGCGCTGCGACGGCCGCGAGGAGCGACTCGGCGATCGTGTGGAGCTCTTGGAGCTCGGCGCGTGTGTAGCGCGAGGACATTGCTAGTTCCGCTGCTGCTTGCGAGTGCGAGTGCGAGTGCGAGTGTGCGTGCGGGTGCGGGTGCGAGTGAGAGTGCGAGTGGGGGTGTGTGCCTAAAAGAAAAGAAATTACGCCGGGTCAGAGTCAGCGAATGATGGTTTTTTTGGGGAGAGCCCAAATGGGGGACCAGCCTGGCAGACAGACAGTGTGGCGGAGTGCTGGCTAGACAGACGGTGGGGCGGACGAGGGAGGGGAGGATTGTACGTACCGACGACGGGAACAGGGAGTACGCTGGGTGAGCGAGAGGCCGCGGTGATGGACACGGTGGACATCGTGCGCGCGGGGCGGGCTGTGACAGGCGCTGTCGGGGTCTGGGTGGTGGACGAGTGGGAACTGGCAATCGAGGTCGAGGACGAGGAGCGGGGGAGACGCGAGGGGACTGGAGAGGGCGAGTGGGTGAGCGAGGCAGAGCGCGAGGGAGTCGTCGTCGCGAGTCGTCTGTAGCTCGTTTGCATGTATCGTCGGCCGCTGGTCGCTGGCTAGCTGCTGGGTGTTGTGAGCAACGGCGAGGGACGAGGGTGGTGTTGGTGGTGGTAGTTGAGGAACTAGCTAAGTAGACACAGCGATGAGATGATACATATATACTCCGGGACGCCTTCCGATTCCTTTGCTTTGTTATCACTGGGGAATTGTCCCACGGCCCGACGTCCAGCCTCAGACGGAATGAGACATGATTGTCGTCGTCGTCGTCGCCGTCGTCGGTGATACATGTATCCTCGTCATCACCTTTCGTCGGTCGTCGATGACTGCGACGACCGCTCGACTAAGACACGTTTGCCCACCTGACACCCTCGTGTCCGTACAAACTAAGCACGCACGCTCATTCTCCCTCACTCGCACTCCTACCCTGTCCATCACTCTCGCCGATCTCCACGCACATTCCTCTAATCAGATCCCACCACCGGCCAGCTGCAATTCTTTCGTCCCATATCCATCGGCGCCGGGCTTGCCTTGTCTGATGTATCTTGTGTATTCTCTCGCCCAATCTGGCATTTCCTCATTCAGGTCCCGTTGTCGAGCCCCACCCTCATCTCGGTGCACCTCACACACACGCTCCTGGGTTCATCACAATTCTGCCTTTTCATTCCGTCCCTTGCTCCTTTGCCTCTCGTCCCCTGTCCCCCCCCACAGAAATCCGCACCGCCTCCTACCCTTAGCAGAGAGCAGATACCATCCCATGGGAAACCCTAATCCAACCCCTGGTATCTTGATAACTAACAACGAAACAACGAAACAATGACAAAACGACGCGATAAGCCGTAATCTCGAAGCAATATGATTATATCAAAGGCGCAACCCTTGCGCGACCTTCGCTCTTCTTTCCTCTTCGCACGTCCAAAGGTCACCACATACCTATCTCATTAAATGAAAACGCATGTCGTTGCCCTAAGTACTTATCCTCCGACACGGGATGGGTGATAGATAGCCTCATCAAAATGACGGGAAAAAAAAACCCATTCCCTCACCTTCGACGCGTGTGCATTGCCACAACGGTACGACCCACCACGGCGACGGCCACGATGACGGCGATCTCCTTGCTTCACGCACCTTGGTCACCGGCGTTCTACTGTCGCTCTCCCCTCGACGATGCTTGCCCACTCTCGTCCTCGCCACACACACACACTCTCCCTCCGTGTCCCCCCTCCCCCAGCGAAGGAATGGACCCGTGACGGATCGACGAAACCCGGCAAGCCGCATCACCCGCTATACTGTACACACTCCCAGACGTGGGGATTGGGGACGCAGACGCAACGGCACGATGCATAAAAATTATATTGTCGATTTTGCGAATCCCGTAACGACGCGAACAGGGGCGTGGAATAGAGAGACGTCATGTTTTTGGTCATCGATCCTCCCTTAGCTCTCAAGCCCCACTTTGATCGATTTCACCTCGTTCGTCGGCTCGCGTTTCACGTCGGGTACACAAGGAAAGAAGCAATTTGGTTGGTTAGCCCCCTTCCGATTTATTTATTTATTCTGTGGACTGCAGATTTCGTTGAATGTGTTCGTACTACACCCACCTACGTCACGACTTTCGGCCTTCTCATTCTGTGCTACCACCCTCGCCTTGACTTGCTGGGACCACCCACTGCTCGTGTGACACTAAATCATCAACGCCGAGCCTTCTAAAACTTACAACGCAATACCAGTCCCCGCGTGGCAGCCCCATCATGATGTAATAGTAATTTCGCACTCTCCCGGCGAGGCATATGGTCCAGTACGCAATGTACGATATCCATTATCCTTCAATTGAGAAGTTAATACGAACCACCCGAATCAGTGGGCCCTTGCCTGCGAAAGGTGATGTCATGGCGTCATGTGGAGAGGAGCACCCTTGTGTGGTCGTTAAGGAGGATCGGGGCTTTTTAAATGCCTTTGTTTCGTCAAGATTGACGAAAGAGGGTTACGCGTTCGATCAACAGCCACTTGCCTCATCGCACCCAAACCGTCCCCCGATCGCAGCCCCTTACAATCCACAAATACCGATCAATAAAACCAACGACAAGTAAATTACGTTACACGTTCCAGCCACATGATCCTTTTTTGGCCCTTACGTACCTTACCCCCGTAATTAAACGAATGAAATTTCCGGCGCTCCTGCCGGGGCTGACAAGCTGCGGTGCGGGGAAGCAGGCACACAGGTATGGGGACATATGATGGAGGGGTATGCGCAATTATGCGGGTGACCACAGCTGGCCCGAGGTGTCGACCTGTCGATGTATCGAAAATGAGAGAAAAGGGAACGGCGCGACGCGGCCGCTACTTACTGTAATTCACTCTAGGTCAGCTGATAGAGAGCGAAGGTTTTAGGCGACCCAAATTGTGATGTCGTTCCACTTAAGAGTGCCGGTGACAGGGCGGAGACGTAGCGGGCGTAATTGGGAGGCACCAAGGACGCTGGACGCTGGTCAACCTCGATCGCGGCGCGGACTTTGCTCCTGTCGTTGGAGCTCCTCGCCTCCTCGCGTCGCGTCGATTACGCCTTAGAGGAAACCAAAAAAAAAGTGGAGATGAAGACTCTGTGCCGAAATGACCGCGCTTCCCACCGCACTCGAGCGTTCGCATTCCACTCAGGGCATGGCCGGTGTCTCCGATGCCACAGCAAGGTTTTGCGTGGGTTTTTGAAGTTGCCACCCGATCTGCAAGAATATGATGGAATCCGCATACAACGCCCTGGCCGAAAGACACGCCTGATCGACTGACTCACGAGTGCATTATGTGGCGTCAAGTAGTACAACGCGTACCGATGCGCTTAATACTAATATCAATACGCATCTTGCTGCACACATATCCCAGAAAAGCCCACCCGACCGGTCCAATTCAACCGGAAACTCGGCCCTCGGAGCCCGGACCACCCGCCCTACCGCCCAGTATACTTGTAATATGAAGAATTCAACGCTTCAATTCCTCGAAGTGCAATAAACGTTCGCAAGGAACCACAACAAACACTACCCGATGCGCCTGACGCATATGGGAACCAACGTGCAACCCATGACCCCGCCGCCTAATTAAACGACACGTCGTTGTCCCGCTTTGATCCTCATTCGAACGTGGCACGAGTCACGGGGTAGTGAGTGCATTGGCAGTTTGTTCCTCGCGCGCGGGACTGCGTTCGCAGGGTGTGGCACCGGGGGGGGCCAACCTCGAGGGCGGGAAAGCGCTTCGTCTTCGTGATCGACAGCGGTGGACCTCCGGCCGCTCGTAGCGTGGTTTTTAGTCTGCTGACTGGCGTGGATGAAGTCAGGCTCGGGTCGCTTCTCCCCTTTCTCCCCTTCCTCGGCTTGATGGCTCGATACTCAATAGTCGGAAGCAGACAAAAATGACTGTTTGCAGTCGGTGGTTCGAAACGTGGCCAGACAGAAGCCAAGCCACAACTCTGCGCGTGCGTCACCTCAATTGAATGTGTAACGTTGCGGGGAGAATACCCACCTTCGCGCTGGCGTCATTTTGTCGTAATCCTGCGTACTCGTGTATCGTGTTCTCAGAAGCTGGACTGTTCATTTTGCTGGTTGATCCCATGATAGATTTTTCAGCTCCCCGCCCTGTATAGCAGACTAAAGGGATACGAGTCTGACAACGGCAATATATTTTTGTTGTGTGCACCTGTACGCCTCGTCCCAGTTTTGAACCCCACACATATCGATTGAGCTGCCTCGCAGAGGGGTGAGCCCAAATCGGCCTCCTTTTGGCAATGGCGGTGCCATCAGCAACTTGACCAAGAGTTTCTAGTGACCCTCAAAAGTAGATTTAGGCATTATGCGTATGCCTCGTCATATTATAATTTATTTTACCAACCCGAATGAGCAACCTGTTCATCACCTGCATTGAGTCAAGCTCAACAAAAGTGTGGTTCAATTCCGGGCCACCGGTGAGGGGTTGGAACCTGATCAATATTCGATGGGCTACTGGAGCAGTCAAATACGTCATCAATCGCACTTCAAATATGACGTCACAGCTACTGTTGCAAGAACGTTTATAATTTACCGGCTGGCTACTCAAACTCACATCCCGCGCTACACACTAAGCAGAGGTATAAAAATCGGATCTAAAAGGGATAGTTATATAACCACGAAGATTTACATCTGGAGCTGGTTGGGAGCGTCATATTTTGGATGGAGGTCATTCAGTTATACAGCAGTGTACGGCCGGTCTACGAGCCGGTTCTTCCCCGCCCAAACCAAGCTGCACTCGGCTTCCCCACTGCGGCCTCTGGTTGTAGAACACGGTCCCATTGAGCGCCTCGCTGGGTTAGCGAGGTAAAGTTAATAACTTTGGACCATGTCACACCAGGGTCAGTACATCGCCAGAGATTATTGCTACAGTGAGTACCATAGAATATTATAAGATAGGATTCGACCGCCAGACGTTCGCCCAGTCCCATGACCAGGAACATCACCTCTGACCATGAACGGCAACTAGGAGCATGTCCGTATCGCAGCCTCTCAACAGGCTTGAAACCACCGATATGGATAGGTCGCTCCTCTGCGAGGGAGACGAGGTACCTTTCCAAACTCATCGAGCGCCATGAACGTTGGCGAGTATGGGTTGGCAGGAGGAATCAGACGACGATAAACGGAGGCAGCACGAGTACGTCGACTCTCCTCGAAACAACAACAACTGCAATTACTGATGCTTCTCGCAGGGACAACAAAATAGACCTAGACTACATGTGGGATCTGGTCCTGTCCCTCATGCAGGCCAGATAGTAACAATGGGGCGGCATAACACGCCTCCACTGCCAATCGCCGAGAAAACACTGTCGGAATTTGGCATTAGATATTCGAGTGCTCAGTTCGCTGATTGTTCAGGGTGTAGAGCCCGGCAAGCTCGCATCCTCGTTATTGTATCCTTACGTGTTTGTAGCGGGCCCCAATAAACACGCTCATTTTCGTCTGAGTTCACAACCAAGCAGAAATTTCAATAACACCTCTATCACGTCGTCGCGCGCGAGCACGACTCTTATTGCGTATAATAAGAATAGAGATGTGCACGATAGAGCCAAGGGCTCTGGTGGGTGGATGCGAACAGGAGAGCGTCGCGCTCGAAGGAGACAGGAAATTCCGGGCACTGCTACATCTGGGTAGTAGGGGGCCTGGCTACGAGGTATTTGAGTATGGTGATGAACAGAAGCCCCAGGACTTGTATTTGGAAGACGCTGGGCATCCTACGATGCTCGATTCGGTTGTCACACCCGAGATTACGCTTGCGTGTGCCTATTTCTCTTCTTCGTTGTACAAGAGGTCGAAATCTCTCTACTCATGAATTTCATCCGGTTCAGATGTTGCCGCGATGGCGACTGTCCGCGCTCATAATCCGGGTGAGCCCTGATGCAGCTGTATTTGGGATAACAGAACAGCAAGCTAGCGCCGGTCCTGATAGGATGCGATTTCCATACAGCCACAACGAAAAGTGATGAGAGGACCAGCTCCGGGCGCCACTTGTGAACAGGAGAGTAACTACCATGACGCCTCTATCTGGGTCGTCTTCCTACCCAACCACTTCGAGGCCTCCCAAGCCACCATTTTGCTGTCTTCCCGCACTGCCAAGGTACCTGGGACTTCAGGTTTTGGTTAGAAGTGAGGATCTTTGTCTTCATTCTCTATGCCATCGCCTTCCGATCTTGTTCCGCTACCGAGGCCTTGTAGCATGTTCTGGTGTGGTCCAAATACGAATTCACGTTCACACCCTATCGATCAGAAGTATAGAAAATGTAGACGCAAGAACCCGTGCGCAAACGCATCCTTCTAGACCGCACCGACCGAAGTGCCCTGGTTCACTTCCAAGACAGCAGCGAGATATTGAAACTTGATCATTAGTCATGATACCTCAATAGAGGCTGATGGGCTACTAGAGCAGTCAAATCCGTCACCAATCGCACTTCAATTATAACTTCTCGGCTACTATATACAAGATCGTTTACCAGCCGGCTACTCAAACTCACATCCCGCACTACACACCTGGTATAGGTAAAAGAGTGGGATCTGAATGGGGTTGTTATATAGAGCACGAGGATTTACATCTATATTTCAGGAGGAGCACGGAACTCACAATCTCCAGGCACCTACCGTTCATCCAGACCGCCCGAAAGTTGATGTGGGAACTTGTCTTCTTCCCCATCTCCACAAACTGGTGCTTGAGCAATTCCTTCGCTATATGTATTCATTAACCTTCTCACCTCGCTCACCTCACGCCTGTCCCTCCGCAGACGAAATCTTGAAATGACTTCAAGAGCGGTCCCTCACGAATGGGTAGTTGTTTCTTCGGAGTACGGAATAGAACCTTCATAAGGCGAATTTCTGCATACGGCGGTTCTCCCTTGGCGAGCTCAATGGCTGTATTGCCGACGCTACATATGTCAACCGGTGTTCTTGTGGCTGGTATGCCTCTTTATTCGCCTCATGTTCTACCGCTGCTCATTGTAATTCCATTCTACAAACCTGTGATACCGTTCTATTAACACTGATGCATACAAGTAAGACCGTGTGGCGGTGGTGTAAGTAGATGTCCACAATAAAGGTGTGTCTCCCTGGAACGATCAAGAAGCTTAAGGGTTGTAAAGTAAGGGAGAAGCGGAGTGATACCGAGGCTGGGTAAGCAAGGTCACAAGCGTGCCTGGACAAATAGCCGTCCGTCGATATTCGAAGCTACGACGTGACTCGGCTATGCCATCCGTTGGGATATCTCGTCGCATGGATGGGTAGGAGAGTGTAACGGGGTAAATAGCCGTCCGTTGATCGCTGGGTCTACCCCACCCATTAAACAGGGTAATGCCTTTTGAGGGGACCGGAGGTTGTAGCAACCCGAAAAGCGAATTAGGTAAGCTAGAGGCGGATAAGGAAGAAATATGGGGGCGAAGACAACAATCAGTCCATTCTGTTCGCGCTGTAACAACCTTCGATAGCAGGTCCCGATCAACCATTCGGTCATAGTATATGTCCGCTGTTCATATGTTTGTTGTCGTAGCTTGCTACCCTGCCTATATTAAAAACGGAAATCCCTCTACATGTGACCTGAGCCTGATTGGCGCCTTCGGCCTCATAAAAATGATGCGTGATGAACCCGGTCCATACTAATTCGTGTCCTAGACATGGTGTGGTGCCGGTGTTATTGTAAATTTGTAATTTCTCATACGTCGCTGAGGCAGTTACTAACTGTTAAGATTGGAACTGGGATCGGAACGATCCCAGTATTGGTTTTTTAACCGACAGTATCGCTATCGGGCGTTGGCCAGTCCGGGGGTGTGCATGGGCGGACAGGAAGGACGCGGAGTCCTGGG
>Ga0307513_10005326_pt1 | contig 17017 bp, 11 predicted proteins | sample 15_EM_MG_FD_202174 | JGI IMG/M metagenome (GOLD analysis project Ga0307513, IMG submission 202174) | Populus trichocarpa ectomycorrhiza microbial communities from riparian zone in the Pacific Northwest, United States - 15_EM | ecosystem: Host-associated > Plants > Roots > Unclassified | place... | reverse complement strand
CACCTCGATGCGTTCGATGTCGTAGAGCGCGGCGCCGAGACCCTGGGGTCGTCCCAGGTACACCCCGTCGATATAGACGCCGATGGCGGAGTCCCGGGCGGGCTGGTTGGCGTCGGAGGAGGGAAAAATCCCGCGAATGCCGACGTTGAAGGCCGAGTTTCGCGAAAAGAACGGGGCGATGCGCAGGGACGGGATCGACCCGTCGCCCAGGTCGGCCAGGCTCTTGACCCGGCGATTTTCCAGATCCTCGGCGCTGGCCACCGATATGGCGATCGGGGTGTTCTGCAGATTGGTCTCGCGCTTCTGCGCCGTCACGACGACTTCCGACAGGCCCGCCGAGTCGGCGGCGTCCGCGGCTTCGGCCCTTGCGACGGGCGCCCAGCCCAGGGCGACGGCCAAGGCGGCGGAGGCCGCGCCGCCCAGCGCCACGCGACGGTAGTTGTTCTCGACGTTCATGGTCCGACCCCCGATGTTGCGGGGTCGTCCTAAGCCGACAGAAAGGCGGTTCCGTCTCGAACCGGCGAACTCTTCATGATCGCGACGGAAGTTGTCGAGGGTGCGCCGAGACCTTTACCCGCGATGATGGCGCCGATCGCTTCACGCCCGACGCCAGAGGCGTCCGGCCGCCGCGTCTCAGTCCTGCGCGGGGATCCGCAGCATGTCGTCGGTGACGAACCGGTAGCCGATCCCGGGCTCGGTCAGGATGATCCGCGGCGCCGCCGGGTCGGGCTCGATCTTCTGGCGGAGCTGGCCGATGAAGACCCTCAGATACTGGGTGTCGTCCACGTGCGCCGGGCCCCAGACCGCGATCAGCAGGTCGCGGTGCTGCATCACCTTGCCGGCGTTGAGGGCGAGCCTGGCCAGGAGGTCGTATTCCTTCGGCGAGAGGTGGACCAGCTCGTCCCCCCGGGTCACCAGGCGCCGGGGGAAGTCGATGCTCAGCGGCCCGGTCCTGATGATCGTCGGCGGCGGCTCCGCGGCATGTGAGCGCTGGCGCAGCGCCGCCCGCAGGCGCGCCAGCAGCTCCCCGACGCCGAACGGCTTTTCGACGTAGTCGTTGGCGCCCAGGTCGAGCGCCTCGATCTTCTCCGTCTCACGGTCACGGGCCGAGAGAATGATGATCGGCTCGTGATAGAATTCGCGCGCCTTGATCAGCACCTGCTTGCCGTCCATGTCCGGCAGGCCGAGATCGAGGACGACGGCGTCGGGCGCGGCGCGCGCGATCTCGCGCAGACCCTCCGCGCCGGTGTCGGCGCGCAACGGCTCGAAGCCGTCGGCCTGCAGCGCGGCGCGAAGGAAGCGGTGGATCTGCGGCTCGTCGTCGATCACCAGGACGCGGGGATACACACTCATCTCGGCGCCTCGGACGCGGGGGATGCTTTGGGAAGGCTGATCAGGACGCGGGTGCCATGGTCGCCGTGGATCGGGCTGGCGGCGGCGATGCGCCCCCCCATGGCTTCGATGAAGCCCTTGGAGATCGAAAGCCCCAGGCCGACGCCCTTCGAACGGTCGGTGGGCTCCTCCATGCGGCGGAATTTCTCGAAGACGCGCTCCAGTTCGGCGGTGGGGATGCCCTTGCCCTCGTCCTCGATGCTGATGACGATGTTGGAGCGGTCCTCATAGGCCGCAAGGTCGATGGCGGTCTCGTCCGGGCTATAGGCGATGGCGTTCTCGAGTATGTTCACCACCGCCTGTTCGAGCAGGTTGGGGTCGAGCCGCACCAGGGACAGCTCCGGGGGAAAGTCCCGTTCGATGTGCCGACGCCCCAGCCGGCGCGAGACGCGCTCGGCGGCCGCCATCAGCACGTCGCGCACGTCGACCCAGTCGTTGCGGAAATGCAGGCCGCCGCCCTCCAGGCGGGTCATGTCGAGCAGGTTGCCGACATAGCGATTGAGGCGCTCGGCCTCCTCGCGCACGCTTTGCAGCAGGTCCGCCCGCGTGGCCGGCGGCATGCCCTCGCCGTATTCGATCATGGTGGTGGTCGACCCCAGCACCGTCGACAGGGGCGTGCGCAGGTCGTGGCTGATGGAATTCAGGAGGGCCGCGCGGAACCGGTCGGAACGCCGCAGCGTCTCCGCCTCAACCGCCGCCAGCGCCAGGTCGGCGCGCTCCAGGGCGACCGCGCCCTGGTCGAGCAGGGCCAGGGCCAGCTTCTCCTCGTCCGATCCCGGGCTGAGCGCATTGGCCTTCACGCCGGCGACCCCCACCCGCTCGCGGACGCCCTGCAGCGGCCAGAAGGTCCAACTGGCCTGCGGCAGCGTCCCGGTGCCGTGACCGGCGGGTTCGCCCTTCTCCCAGGCCCAGCGCGCGGCGGCCATGGCGGCGGCCCCCAGAACCTCGAGCACAGGCGCGCCGGCGACGGCCTCGATCTCGTCGCCGCGTGGCAGCAGGACGATCGCCTCGGCGTTGGCCGCCGCCGAGATCTGCTCGGCCAGGGCGTGGGCCGTGTCGTTCCGGGTGGCGGACCCCGATAGGCGCCGGCTGGACGCCAGCAGGGCGGCGATGGCCGACGCCCTCGTCGAGGTCTGCCGCGTCTGGTCGCGAACCCGTCCGGTCAGCCATCCCGTCGTCATCGCGACGACGAAGAACACGACGAAGGTCAGCACGTCCGCGGAATGACCGATCTCCAGGGACAGGCGCGGCTCCAGGAAAAAGAAGTTGTAGACCAGGGCCGCCACCGCCGCGGCGGTGATGGCCGGCCAAAGCCCGAAGGCCATGCCGGCCCCCAGGACGCTCAGCAGAAAGACCATCGCCAGGTTGGCGCCGGATGCGAGCTGGTCGGTGAGGCTCGCCATGGCGGTGGCCACCGCGACAAGGGCCAGGGCCCCGGCATGACCGCGCCACTGCGGCGCGCCGAGGCGCGGCGACCGGGCGGGCTCGCCGGCGCCGTCGTCCCCCCGCTCGGTGACGACATGGACCGCCGCGCCGCGGGCTTCCCGCAGCAGCGCCGTAGCCAGGGTTCGGCCGAGCAGCTCCCGCAGGCGGCTGTCGCGCGACTTGCCCATGACGATCTGGGTGACGTTGTTGCGGCGGGCGTAGGCCATCACCGCGGCGACCACGTCGTCGCCGGTCAGCACCACCGTCGAGCCGCCGAGCTGCTCGGCGAGCTTCAGGGCTTCGCTGAGCTTGCTCACGGCTTCGGTGGACGGCGGCTTCTGGTTGGGGCGTTCGACATGCGCCACGGTCCAGGGGGCGTCCATCATCATGTCCGAAAGGCGCCGCCCGGCCCGCACCAGCGCGCTGGCCATGGCGTCGCCGCCCACCAGGACGACGATGCGCTCGCCGGCCGCCCAGGGGCCTTCGACGCCCTTTTCCCGCATGGCCGCGATCAGCTGGTCGTCGACCGTCTGCGCCATGCGCCGCAGCGCCAGCTCGCGCAGCGCCGTCAGGTTCTCCGGCTTGAAGAAATTGTCCGCGGCGAGCCGGGCCGTCTCCGGCACATAGACCTTGCCGTCGGCCAGGCGCTGGCGCAGCTCGTCGGGGGTGATGTCGACGAGTTCGATGTCGTCGGCCCGCGACAGGGCGGAATCCGGGACGGTCTCGCGCTGCCGCGCCCCGGTGATGCGCAGGACGACGTCGACCAGGCTTTCCAGATGCTGGACATTGAGCGTCGTCCAGACGTCGACGCCGGCGCCGAGCAGTTCCTCCACGTCCTGCCAGCGCTTGGGGTGGCGCGAGCCGGTGGCGTTCGAATGGGCGTATTCGTCGACGACGAGGAGCTTGGGCCGGCGCGCCAGGGCGCCGTCGATGTCGAACTCCATGAGCGCCCGGCCCTTGTACTCGATGGGCCTGCGCGGCAGCACCTCGAGCCCGCGCAACAGGGACTCGGTCTCCCGCCGGCCATGGGTCTCGACGACCCCGATCACCACGTCCTCGCCTTCGGCCTTGCGGCGCCGGGCCGTGCGCAGCATCTCGTAGGTCTTGCCGACCCCAGGGGCCATGCCCAGGAACACTTTCAGGCGCCCCCGCCGGGCCTTGTTGGCGGCGGCGAGGAGCGCCTCGGGATCGGGCCGGCGGGGTTCGTCGAAGGTCATCGGCCGTGCGGGCCTCCTCCTAACCGGCCGGGGTCGGCCCGCGGCGGGGCGCGAGGGCGTCCAGCGCGAGGTTTGTCTGTAGCACATTGACCCGCGGCTGACCGAAGACGCCCAGCCATGCGCCCGTCATGTGGGCGGCGATCGCGCGCTCGACCTCGCCGACCGGAACCCCGCGCGCCGCGGCGACACGGGCGGCTTGCCGGTGCGCGTTGGCCGGCGAGATGTCCGGGTCCAGGCCCGAGCCCGAGGTGGTGACCGCGTCGGCCGGGACCGCTTCCGCGCCCTCCCCCTGCAGGCTCTTGGCGCTCTCGGCGACCCGCTTGGCGAGGTCCGGGTTGAGCGGGCCCAGGTTGGAGCCGGAGGATCCCGAGGCGTCGTAGCCGTCGGAACCCGCCGCCGAGGGACGCGGGTGCAGGTATTCGGGCCTGGTGAAGTTCTGCGCGATCAGCGCCGAGCCGACCACCTGGCCCTTTGCATCGCGGATCAGGCTGCCTTCGGCCTGGTCCGGGAAGGCCAGCTGCCCGATCCCGGTCACCACCAACGGATAGCCGACCCCGAGCAGGAGGGTGAAGAAGAGCGTGGCGACGATGGCCGCACGAACTTGGGCGAGCATGGCTGAGGTTCCTGGAAGACGACTTTGACGCCGCCGCCGACGCAGGTCCCGGCCATGGGGTGCGAACGGAGGCGATTGCGGGAGGCTCTGCGGATGCTCATCAGGCCAGGCCGATGTTCGACACGATCAGGTCGATGAGCTTGATGCCGATGAAGGGTGCGACGATGCCGCCGAGGCCATAGATCAGCAGGTTGCGCTGCAACAGCCTGGCCGCCCCGATCGCCCGGTAGCGGACGCCCCGAAGCGCCAGGGGGATCAGCGCGACGATCACCAGGGCGTTGAAGATCACCGCCGAGAGGATCGCGCTCTTGGGGCTGGAAAGGCCCATGACGTTCAGCGCGCCCAGCGCCGGCAGCGTGACGACGAACAGCGCCGGGATGATCGCGAAGTACTTGGCCACGTCGTTGGCGATGGAGAAGGTGGTCAGCGCGCCGCGGGTGATCAGCATCTGCTTCCCCACCTCGACGATCTCGATGAGCTTGGTCGGATCTGAGTCCAGGTCGACCATGTTGCCGGCCTCGCGCGCGGCCTGGGCGCCGGTCTGCATGGCCACGCCCACGTCCGACTGGGCCAGCGCCGGGGCGTCGTTGGCGCCGTCGCCGCACATGGCCACCAGCCGCCCCTTGCCCTGCTCCTCGCGGATCAGCCGCAGCTTGTCCTCCGGCGTGGCCTCGGCGAGGAAATCGTCGACGCCGGCCTCGGACGCGATGGCCGCGGCGGTCACCGGGTTGTCGCCGGTGATCATGACGGTGCGCAGGCCCATGCGGCGCAGGTCGGCGAAGCGGTCCTTCACATTGGGCTTCACCACGTCCTTCAGGTGGATGACGCCGAAGAGGATGCCGTTCTCGGAAACCGCCAGCGGCGTGCCGCCGGACCGCGCGATGCGGTCCACCGCCGCGGTGAATTCCGCCGGCGCCTGATGGGCGTCGAGGCCCGCCGCCTTCAGCACCGCGTCGACCGCCCCCTTGCGCCAACTCCCGCCGTCAGCATCGAGGCCGGACTGGCGCGTCGTGGCGCTGAACGGAATGACGGTGGCGCCTTTCGGGGCGTGCAGGACCAGGCCCTGGTTGCGCGCCAGCTCGACGATCGATCGGCCCTCCGGCGTCTCGTCGCCGAGGGACGCGAGGAGCGTGGCGCGGAGCATCACCTCGGGGCGCACGCCCGGCGCCGGGATCAGCTCGGTGGCCATGCGGTTGCCGAAGGTGATGGTGCCGGTCTTGTCGAGCAGCAGGGTGTCGACGTCGCCGGCGGCCTCGACCGCGCGGCCGGACGTGGCCAGCACATTGACCTTCAGCAGCCGGTCCATGCCGGCGATGCCGACGGCCGACAGCAGGCCGCCGATGGTGGTCGGGATCAGGCAGACGAACAGGGCGCCCAGGACCATCGGGTCGATGTTCACGCCCGAATAGGTCCCGAGGCCCAGCAGGGTCACGACCGCGATCAGGAAGATCAGGGTCAGGCCGGCCAGCAGCACGGCCAGCGCGATCTCGTTTGGCGTCTTGCGCCGGTCGGCGCCCTCGACCATGGCGATCATCCGGTCGAGGAAGGTGCTTCCGGCCTCCGAGGTGATCCTGACCTTGATCCAGTCGGAAACCACGGTGGTGCCGCCGGTCACCGCCGAGCGGTCGCCGCCGCTCTCGCGGATGACGGGCGCGCTCTCGCCGGTGATCGCGGCTTCGTTGACCGAGGCGATCCCCTCGACGATCTCCCCGTCCGAGGGCACCACGTCGCCCGCCTCCACCAGCACGACCTGGCCGACCGTGAGCTTGTGGGCGGGCGTCAGCGTGACCGCGCCCGTCGCCTCGTTGGCGATCAGCTTGGCCGAGGTGGTCACCCGGGTGGCCCGCAGGCTGTCGGCGGCGGCCTTGCCGCGGCCCTCGGCGACGCTCTCGGCGAAATTGGCGAAGAGCACCGTCGCCCAGAGCCAGAGCGCGATCTGCAGGGCGAAGCCCCAGGCGCCGCCGCTGGTGACGGCCAGGACCGTCGAGATGGTGGCGAGGACCGCCACGATCTCGGTGGCGAAGATCACCGGATTGCCCAGCAGCTTGCGCGGATCGAGCTTGACGAAGGCGTCGCGGGACGCCCGGGCCAGGATCGGGCCGGAGAAGCTGCCCACGAGCGTGGCGGCCTTGCGGCGGTTTTCGCCAAGCGGGGCGATGGTCATGGTCATTTGAATGGCCCCAGGGGGTTCAGTGGGCCGCGACCATCTGGAGCGCTTGGAAGTGCTCCACGATGGGGCCCAGGGCGAGAGCGGGGAAATACTGCAGGCCGCCCATGATCAGGATCACCCCGACCAGCAGGCCGATGAACAGCGGGCCGTCGGTCGGGAAGGTCCCGGTGGTGGCGCCCAGCTTCGGCTTGACGGCGAGCGAGCCCGCGATGGCCAGCACCGGGATGACATAGGCGAAGCGGCCGAGCAGCATCGCGATCCCCAGCGTCGTGTTGTACCAGGGGGTGTTGGCGGTGAGGCCCGCGAACGCCGAGCCGTTGTTCCCGGTCGCCGAGGAATAGGCGTAGAGGATCTCAGAGAGGCCGTGCGGGCCGTGGTTGAGCAGGCCCGCCAGGGCGACCGGCAGCACGACGGCGGCGGCCGAGAAGCCAAGGATCGCCAGGGGCAGGACCAGCACCGCCAGCATGGCGTACTTGATCTCGCGGGCTTCGATCTTCTTGCCCAGGTACTCGGGCGTGCGACCGACCATCAGGCCCGCCACGAAGACCGCGATCAGCGCCATCACCACCATGCCGTAGAGGCCCGAGCCGACGCCGCCCGGCAGCATCTCGCCGAGCTGGATCATGAACATCGCCACCCCGCCGCCGAGCGGCATGAAGCTGTCGTGCATGGCGTTGACGCCGCCGTCGGACGCGCCGGTGGTGTTGGCGGTCCAGACTGCGGTGGACGGCGCGCCGAAGCGGACCTCCTTGCCCTCCATGTTGACGGAGGCGTCGGCATGGGCCGCCACCAGCGACGGCGCCGGCTGGGTCTCGGTGGCGTAGACCGCCGCCGAGGCGCCCAGGATGAAGATCGCCATCACCGCGACCAGGGCGCGAGCCTCCTTGCGGGCCAGCACCAGGCGGCCGAACGCCACCACGCAGGCGTAGCTCAGCACGTTCATCGAGACGATCTCGATCAGGTTGGTGATGGCGTTGGGATTTTCGAAGGGGTGGGCGGAATTCGCGTTGAAGACGCCGCCGCCGTTGGTGCCGAATTGCTTGATCGCCTCCTGGCTGGCGGAGGGATAGAGCGCGATGGTCTGCTTGGCGCCTTCCACGGTGGTGGCCAGGGCGTGCGCCGACAGGGTCTGCGGCAAGCCCAGGCCCACATAGACCAGGGCGATGACGATCGAGAACGGCAGCAGGACGTAGAGGCTGATCCGGGTCAGGTCGACCCAGAAGTCCCCGAGGTTGTCGGAGCGGTTGGCCGCGAACGCGCGCGCCACGGCGGCGGCCAGGGCTATGCCCGCGGCGGCGGAGAGGAAGTTGTGCGACGTCAGGCCGGCCATCTGCGAGAAAGTCGAGACCGTGGTCTCGGGCACATAGGACTGCCAGTTGGTGTTGGTGACGAAGCTGACCGCGGTGTTGAACGACAGGTGCGGCGACAGGCCCGCGAAACCCTGCGGGTTCAGCGGCAGCAGATCCTGGAAGCGCAGGATCAGGTAGAGGACCACGAAGCTCGCGGCGCTGAACGCCAGCATGCTCATGGCGTAGGCCACCCAGTTCTGGCCCTTCTCCGGCTTCACGCCGCAGCCGGCATAGACCAGGCGCTCGACCGGCTTGAGGACGGGATCGAGCCAGGTCTTTTCGCCGGCCCAGACGCGGCCGAGATAGATCCCGAGCGGCCAGCCCAAGGCGACCGTGAGCCCGATGGTGAGAGCGATCTCCGCCCACCCCTGAGCGTTCATCAGAACTTCTCCGGGCGCAGGAGGGCGACAATCATGTAACCGCCGATGATGAGGGCGCCGACGCCCCAGATGAGGTTCGCGAGCATCAGATGCGCCTCAAGCCGATGGCGTATGCGCCAAACAGCGCCAGGACGATGACGCCCAGCGCCAAGAAGAGAAGATCGAGCATGCGCTCCTCCGGTCATGCCGAATTGAAGCGGGACCCTAGGGCCGCTGCGCATAAGGGTTCCATTCGGGAGGCGGCGGCCGGTATCAAGGAAGTATAAGGATCGCCCGGAGGCGCGCGGCGCGCCTTGGCCTTGACGTTTTGCTTCGCTTACGTCGCGGGCCGACTTCCTGGCCGCGCCCGGCCGCGCAGATGGCGCGACATCGCCGGTCCTCCCCCCGGGCCGTGAGCCGAGATGGCTTTTGCCGGACAAGCAATTCGGCTAAGGGGCGGCGCAACCTCGCAGCGCCGTGACGCTGCGGCCTGGGATAGCCATGCCGTCTCGCCCCATCCCGACCGCGCGTTCCGAACAGGGAACAACGTCTTGACGTCGGCCGAAGCGGCGCCGGCGCATGGGCGAAATCCGCGCTTCTGGCCCTTGGCGCTCGGCAGTATCGGCGTCGTCTTCGGCGATATCGGCACCAGCCCCCTCTACGCCTTCCGCGAAGCCCTGGGCCAGGCCGGCAGGGTCAACCCCCATGCGGTTATGGGCGTCGTCTCCCTGGCGCTATGGGCGCTGATCCTGGTCGTGACGGTCAAGTACGTGCTCTTCCTGATGCGCGCCGACAACAACGGCGAAGGCGGGGTGCTGTCGCTGGCGGCGCTGGCGGAGGCCGCGGTCGGCCGGCGCTCGACCTTCGTCTTCGTCCTGGGCGTGACCGGCGCGGCGATGTTCTACGGCGATGCGATCATCACGCCGGCCATCTCGGTGCTGTCGGCGGTGGAGGGCCTGCGGTCGGTGCCGGCCCTCGCCGAACACGTGAGCCAGGGCGCCGTGATCATCGCGAGCCTGGTGATCCTCATGGGACTGTTTCTCGTCCAGTCGCGTGGCACGACGGGCGTCGGCCGCTGGTTCGGGCCGATCTGCCTGGTCTGGTTCCTGGCCATCGCCGGCATCGGCGTCTCGCACATCCTCACCGAGCCCGGCGTGTTGCTGGCCGTCAGCCCACACCATGCGGTCGCCTTCCTCCTCAACCACGGGATCGCCGGCTTCTTCGTGCTGGGCTCGGTCTTCCTCACCGTAACCGGGGCCGAGGCGCTGTTCGCGGACATGGGCCACTTCGGCCGCTGGCCCATCCAGGCCTCCTGGCTGTTCTTCGTCCTGCCCGCCCTGGTCCTGAACTACATGGGCCAGGGGGCTTTCGCCCTGCACCAGATCGCGCTCGCCCATGGCCACGTGATCGAGAACCGCGACTGGTTCTTCCAGATGACGCCCGTGCTCCTGCGCGTCCCCATGGTGGTGCTCGCCACGGCCGCGACCGTTATCGCCAGTCAGGCGGTGATCACGGGCGCGTTCTCGCTGACCAACCAGGCGATCCAGCTCGGCTACCTGCCCCGGCTCACGGTGCTGCGCACGTCGCAGACCCAGGCGGGCGAGATCTATATCCCGCAGATCAATCTGCTGCTGGCCGTCGGCGTGGTGTTCCTGGTGGCGATATTCCACACCTCCAGCGCCATGGCCCATGCCTACGGCCTGGCCGTCACCGGCACCATGGTGGTCACCACGGTGCTCGCCTTCATCGTCGTCACCCGCAAGTGGCGCTGGCCGCTGTGGGCCGCCCTGGCGCTGACCGGCCCGCTGATCGCCATCGACACCGTCTTCCTGGGCGCCAATGCGTTGAAGCTGCTCGCCGGCGGGTTCGTGCCGCTGATGATCGGCGGGGCGCTGTTCTTCGTGATGGCGACCTGGGCGCGAGGCTCCGACCTGGTCCGCCGCAAGGTCGAGCGGGACAATCCGCTGCTGGAGGACATGTTGCAGATCCTGGCGTCGCGGTCGGTCTACCGGGCGCCCGGCACGGCCGTATTCCTCACTGCGGATTCGACCCGCGTGCCGACGGCGCTGTTCCACAATCTCAAGCACAACCGCGTGCTGCACGAAGTGAACCTGATCGTCAGCGTCCGCAGCGCCCCGACACCGTCCGTGACGGAGGACCAGCGCGCCGAAATCCAGCCCCTCAGCCCCGACTTCACGCGCATCGTCCTGACCCATGGCTACATGGAGACGCCGAACGTGCCCCGCGAGCTGGCGGCGCTGCGCAGCCGCGGCGTCCGGATGGACATCATGGGCACCTCCTTCTTTGTCGGGCGCCGCACCCTGGTGCGGTCCGCGCATTCGCAGCTGCCGCCCGGCATGGACCGGCTCTACATGTGGCTGACCCGGAACGCCGCCGACCCCGTCGACTTCTTCCACATCCCGCCGGGACGGGTGGTGGAGATGGGGACCCAGGTGAGCGTCTAGCGCGGAAGATAGTCGTCGGGGCGGAAATCCCGCGGCATCTGTTTCGTGGCGTAGTCGACGAAGGCGCGGAGCTTGGGCAGCGCCGTGTTCCGGCTTGGATAGTAGAGGAAGAGGCCAGGAATATTGGCCGCGTTTCGATCCAGCGCGGTCTCCAGCGTCCCTTGTTCAAGGTAGTGCATCACGATGGAGCGGGGCAGGCGAAAGAGGCCGACGCCCCTCAGGGCCGCGCGGATGGCGGCCTCGACGTTGTCGACGATCAGCGGGCCCCCGACGCTGACCGTGATGTCCTGTCCTTCGACCGTGAACGGCCAGCGGTCCAACAGCCGCGCACCGTGGCGAAGCAGGATGCAGCGGAAACCCTGCAGGTCCTGCGGTCGGCCTGGACGACCGTGCTTCGCGAAAAAGGCCGGGGTTCCGATCACGGCGAAGGGCTCCGCGGGCGTCAACCGCACCGCGATCATGTCGGCCTGGATGATGTGACCGAGCCGGATGCCGGCGTCGAATCCCTCGGCGACGATGTCGATCAGGCCGTCATCGCCTACGAGCTCCAGCTGGACGTCCGGATGGAGATCGAGGAAGCCCGGCAACAGACGGTTGATCAGCAATGGCAGACTTGCTCGGGGCGCATTGATGCGCAGCCGACCGCCGATCTGGCTGCCCAGATTACCGGCCGCCTCCAGACCTGCGATCAGCATTTCGACCGCAGGCCGAGCGGAAGCGAGCAACCGCTCACCGGCCTCGGTCAAGCCCACGCTCCGGGTCGTCCGCGTAAACAGCGGCGCGGCGACCCGCGCTTCCAGCCCGCGGATGGCCTGGCTCACCGCCGACGACGTCACGCCCAGGCGGCGGCCAGCCGCACGGAATCCTCTAAGCTCCGCCACGGCAAGGAACACGATCAGGCCGTCCAGCTGCGACCGCTTCACTGATAAGTCCAACTGCACAGCCTGCACCAAATGAAGCTCGTTATTGAACAGTGGCAGAGCGCCTATCTGGGGTCCAGCAACATGAGGAACCCGACTATGGCGACCCGCGACTCAGGCATGCGCGCCTACCAACTCGACAAGCTCGGCGACCTGGACGGCCTCACCCTTGTTGAACGCGACGTCCCCGTGCCCGGCCTGGGCGAGGTCCTTGTGCGGATCCGGGCGAGCTCGCTCAATTTTCGGGACCTGATCATTCTCGGCGGGAACTATTCGATCCCCGTCCCCCTCGGCCGCGTGCCGGTCTCCGACGGCGCGGGTGAAGTGGTCGCGGTCGGGCCTGGCGTCACCCGGTTCGACGTCGGCGACCGGGTCGTCAATTCCTTCTTCCCGAACTGGTTCGGCGGTTCGTACAACGCGACGCCGGAGCAATATGTCGCTCACCGCGACGGGTGGCTGGCCGAATACAAGGCCGTCAGCGCCGAAGCGCTGGTCGCCATGCCCAAGCACCTCACCTTCGAAGAGGCCGCAACGCTGCCGTGCGCCGCCGTGACGGCCTGGTCGGCGCTCGCCGGCGTGAAGGCCGGAGACACGGTCCTGACCCAGGGCATGGGCGGCGTCTCGCTTTTCGCGGTCCAATTGGCCAAGACGCTCGGCGCCCGCGTAATCGCCACGACCTCCAGTCCGGACAAGGCGCAGCGGCTGCAGGCGCTGGGCGCGGACGAGGTGATCGACTATCGCGCCTCGCCGGATTGGGGTGACCAAGCGCGCGCGCTGACCGGCGGTCGCGGAGTGGATCGCGTGGTGGAGGTCGGCGGTCCCGCCACCCTGGCGCAGTCGGTGAAGGCGATCGCGCTCGGCGGCCAAATCTCCCTCGTCGGGGTCCTGGCGGGCGCCGAAGGCGGCATTGACTTCATGAGCATGTTCTTCAGCGTCGCCACGTTCAAGCCGATCTCGGTCGGGAGCCGTCGCGATCTGGAAGACCTGTGCCGCACGATCGAGCAGCACAAGATCCGCCCGGTGATCGACAGTGTCTTCGCCTTTGACGACGCCAAGGCCGGTTGGAGCCACTACGGCGACCGCCAGGTCACCGGCAAAGTGGTCTTCCGCCACTGATCGTGCGCAGGGCCCCACGGCCCTGAGCGAGTCCCGGCTGAACGCCCCGGGCCGCCGGCTCGCTGGAACGCTCTCCGGCGAGCTCATCGAACGGCCTTCAGCCCACAGGCTGGAATTCGGCCGACTGCAGGTTTGTGCTGAAGAAGTCCTTGAGCCTCGAGACCGCCAGGGTGACGTGCTCGTGCTGGTCGTAGAGGCTGACATGGGAGGCGCCTTTGACCCAGAACACCTCTTTCGGTTCCCGGGCGGCGATGAACGCCTCGCTCGCCATCCATGACGTGACGGCCTCGGTACCGACAATCAGCAGCAACGGACGCGGCGCGATCATGTCGATGAAGCGGAACGCCTCGAACGACGCGATGCGATCGACGCTGTTCCAGGTGAAGCTCTTGGCCGAACGCGGATGCTGCGCGCGGTCGGTGCAGTAATATTCCCACCCCTCGAACGTATGCCGGTCGGCGGCGCGGGCCTGCTCTTCATCCGGGAAGATCGGGAATGTCCCGACGCCTTCGCCGCGCGCCTCAGCCGTGCGGGCCGCAGCAGCAGCGTCGAGCATTGCCTGGATGACCGCAGGCGACTGCGTGCCGTCCGCGCCGTGGCGGAACTGACGGGCGATGTCCACGCCGCTGACGGTCGCCACGGCCTTGATGCGGTGATCGGTTGCGGCGGCGGGGACCGCGTAGCCGCCGGACGCGCAAATGCCCAGGAGGCCGATCTGGTCCGGATCGACGGCCTCGTGGGTGCTCAGGAACGAGACGGCGGCCTTGATATCTTCGACGCGGCGGGCGGGGTCTTCCAACCCACGGGGAATCCCTTCGCTTTCGCCCTGGTAGGAGGCGTCGAAGGCCAGGGTCACAAAGCCCAGTTCGGCCAGACGCCCCGCATAGAGTCCGGCGGTCTGCTCCTTCACGCCGCTGGCAGGATGGCTGACGACGATGGCGGGCCGCGGCGCACGCCCATCGCCCTCCGGGGTGTAGAGGTGAGCTGCAAGCTTCAAGCCCGCGCTGTCGAATCTTACGTCTGTCCGCATTGGTCTTCTCTCTGTCAGGCTCTTGAGTCCGCGACCGGCGCATGCGCGCGCTGCGTCGGCCCCCAATGCATCAGACAGAGGGCCGCAGCGGTAGATCGAAGCCGCCAAATTCATGCATAATCCTGCCGCCGCTGACAAAATCACACACGTCCCGCACGGCGCAGGATACGGTGAAGCCATGGTCATGCTGACGGAACTTCAGGGCCTGATCGCGCGACACGCCACGCCGGACGGAAAGGCGCGTCCGGTGCTGGCGAACGTCACGCTGTTGTCGGCCTCGGCGCCGACGCCGCCGATCGGGGATCTGACCGAGCCGGTGTTCGCCCTGGTCGCCCAGGGCGCCAAGCGCGTCGGGCTTGGCGATCGGGTCTTCGACTATGGCGCGGGCCAATATCTGATCGTCTCGGTCGATCTGCCGCTGGAAGCCAGCGTCGTGGCGGCCAGCGCCGAGGCGCCTTATCTGAGCCTGGGCTTCACGCTGAGGCCGGCGGCGATCGCGGCCCTGCTGCTGGACGCCGGCGGCGCCGTGCCGGTCCGATCCGATCCGCCGGGGGTCGCGGTCAGCCGCCTGACAGGCGACCTGGTCGATCCGGTGGTGCGCCTGCTTCGACTGCTGGATCGTCCCGTCGACATTCCGGTGCTCGGCCCCGCCATCGAGCGCGAGATCCTTTGGCGGCTGATCAACGGCGAGCAAGGCGCGATGGTGCGGCAGATCGGGCTTGCGGACAGTCGAATGGCGCAGATCGGCAAGGCGATCCGTTGGATCCGTGGTCACTATGCCGAGGCGATCACCATCGAGGACATGGCGCGCGCCGCCGGCATGGGCGTCAGTTCCTTCCACCGCCACTTCCGGGGCGTGACCTCGATGACGCCCATCCAGTACCAGAAGCAGATACGGCTCCAGACCGCCCGCTCCAGGCTGATGTCCACGGCGGAAGATGTCGCCGAGGTCAGCTTCGCGGTCGGCTACGACAGCCCGTCGCAGTTCAGCCGCGAGTATCGCCGGCAGTTCGGACGACCGCCCGGCGCCGATGGGCGACGCATGCGCGGATCGAAGGACCTGAACGCCGTGGTTCATGGAACGGCCACCAAACGGGCAAGAGGGAGCGCCTGAGGCGACCTCGCAGGGAACGCCCGGGGCGGCCTTCCGGACGGGAGCGCCGAACCCCGGCAGGCGAGCCCCGCGCCACAGCCTGTCACGCAACGTTCCGGCAGGCTTCGGCCGGAGGTGCGAACCGATGGCCGAGCTTGTCGCGCTTGGCCGCCAGATAGCCGATGTTGTGTGCGCTGGCCGGCATGATCAGGGCCAGTTCCTCGGCGACCTCGACGCCATAGCCACGCAGGCTCTCCGCCTTGCGTGGATTGTTACTAAGCAGGCGCACTGGGCCCGCGCCGAGCGCCTTGAGGATCTGGGCGGCGGTGGCGTAATCGCGAAGGTCGTCGGCGAAGCCGAGGGCCTGGTTCGCTTCGACCGTATCCAGGCCCTGGTCCTGCAGGGCGTAGGCGCGGATCTTGTTGGCGAGGCCGACGCCTCGACCCTCATGGCCGTGAAGGTAGATCAAAACGCCCGCGTCGCTCTCGCCGATTCGGCCCAACGCCTCCTTCAGCTGAAGGCCGCAGTCGCACCGCAGCGAACCCAGGACATCGCCCGTCAGGCACTCGGAATGAACGCGCACGAGCGCGCCCTCCCGCAGGTCGCCCTTGACCAGGGCCAGGTGTTCGCGGCCGTCGATCCGGCTGCGGAAGACCCGGGCCAGCAAGCCATTCTCGGCTAAGGCCGACGGCAGGCGCGCGCAAGCCAGCTCCTCCACCAAGGTCTCGGCGCCCAGTCGATGGGCGACGAGCTCGGCGATGCTGTAGATGGGGATGTCGTGCAGGGCCGAGAACCGGCGCAGGTCGTCCAGGCGCGCCATTTCCCCGTCCTCGCGCATCACTTCGCAGATCACCGCGGCCGGCGTCAGGCCGGCCAGGCGCATCAAGTCGACGGAGCCCTCGGTGTGGCCGGCGCGGGCGAGCACCCCGCCCTCCACGGCGCGCAACGGGAAGACATGTCCCGGCGAGACCAGGTCCTCGGCCCGAGCCCCGGACGCGACCGCCGTCTGGATGGTGCGCGCCCGATCGAAGGCGGAGATGCCCGTGGTCACCCCTTCGCGCGCCTCGATCGAGACGGTGAAGGCGGTCTGCCGGGGCGAGCGGTTGTCGGGCGCCATGGGCGGCAAGCCCAGGCGATCGACCATCACCCCGTCCATGGCCAGGCAGATCAGGCCGCAGGCGTGGCCGGCCATGAAGTTGACGGCCTCGCCGGTCGCGAATTCAGCCGCCAGCACAAGGTCGCCCTCGTTCTCCCGATCCTCGTCGTCGACGAGGATTATCATGCGCCCGGCCTTCAGGCGTTCAAGCGCGTCAGATAGGCGTGACATGGCGGCTCCAAGATGTTGGCCAGGGCGTCGACCGCGCCATCGGTCGCGCGGAGTTGGCGGTTGGTGTGATCCGCGGCGGACGGACAGGGGGGAAACCACTCATCGCGATCCTCACGCTGTGAATCGCTGGATCGCCGCGGCGATCGAGGCGATCGCGTCACGCGCGATCTGCACGTCCCGCGTCATCTGCAGCATGCCGTGCGCACCGCGCGGCCAAACCTCCAGTTGCGCAGGCACGCCGGCGTCCCTTAGCCGGTCGGCCAGCAGGCGGCTGTCGTCGGCGACGACGTCGCACTCCGGGACGCCCAGATAGATCGGCGGGAGACCGGCGAGATCGGCGTAGAGCGGCGCGGCCAGCGCGGGCGGATTGTCGAAACTGCCGGCCCCGAGATAGTTCGACCAATACCAGTCCAGCTGTCGCCCGGTGAGACCGAAGCGCGGATGGCCATAGGCCTCGCGGCTGCGGGTCTTCAGGCCCGGCGCGAAGGGGGCGTAGAACAGGGCGAGTCCCACCGGCGTCGGGCCGGCGGCGTCGCGCTGG